>Ga0315277_10002351_pt1 | contig 26450 bp, 22 predicted proteins | sample YL17G05_15_MG_FD_203695 | JGI IMG/M metagenome (GOLD analysis project Ga0315277, IMG submission 203695) | Sediment microbial communities from Yellowstone Lake, YNP, Wyoming, USA - YL17G05_15 | ecosystem: Environmental > Aquatic > Freshwater > Lake > Sediment | place: USA: Wyoming | collected... | reverse complement strand
TTGAATGCGCAGTCAGGATCATCTGCCGGATTTCTTCATTCAAATCCATCAGCTCGAACACAGCACGCCGCCCGTGAAATCCCGTCTGCCGGCAGGACTCGCATCCCACAGCCAGATAAAGGGGAAGATCGGCCGGCAGTCCGATTTCCTTCTTAAAAGCCAGTGCTTTGGGTGAATTGTCCCGTTTCTTGCACTGTGCACACAAGACACGCACCAAGCGCTGCGCTAGCACCGCTTCGAGCGAGGAGGCCACCAGATATGGCTCGACCCCCATGTCAATGAGGCGCGTCACAGCGCCTGGCGCGTCATTGGTATGCAAGGTGGAAAAAACCAGATGGCCGGTCAAGGAGGCCTGAACGGCGATCTGCGCGGTGTCTGTATCGCGAATCTCGCCGACCAGGATCACGTCAGGATCATGGCGCAGGATCGAACGAAGCCCCCGGGCGAACGTCAGTCCGGCTTTCTCGGAGACTTGGATTTGGTTGACGCCTTTCATGTAGTACTCGACCGGGTCTTCGATCGTGATGATCTTGCGCACCACGTCATTGATCTCGTTAAGCGCCGAATAGAGCGTCGTTGTTTTTCCGCTTCCGGTCGGGCCAGTGACCAGCATGATCCCGTGCGGCATTTCGAGCACGGCTCTGAACAGACGGTGTTCCCGTTCGCCCATCTGCAAGTCCGCCATGCCCATGAGGCTTGCGTCTTGCCGCAGCAGACGCATGACGACCGCCTCTCCGTGGAGCATCGGGATGACGGAGACGCGCACGTCCACTTCGCTGTTTTTGATGCGGATTTTGATCCGCCCGTCCTGCGGCAGGCGCTTCTCGGCAATGTCGAGACGGCTGAGGATTTTGACGCGGGAAACAATCGCCGGCTGGTATCGTTTCAGCTGCGCGGGGACCGGCACGTCCTGCAACACGCCGTCAATGCGGTAGCGGATTCGCAATTCATCTTCGAACGGCTCGAGGTGGATGTCCGTCGCCCGCAATGCGATGGCGTCGCCCAGCACCTGGTTGACGAACCGGATAATCGAGGCGTCCTCGGCCGCGTGATCCAGGTCAACGTCCTCGTTCGCGTTCTCATCAACCACCTGGAGGGGAGCTTCTTCCTCCAGTGAATCGAGCGTGTCGGCGCCGACCCCCAGCCGCTTTTTCATCTCGCGCTGAATTGCCTTGGTGGGCGCCAGCACCGGCTTGATCCTCATGCCGGTCAACGTCTTGAGCGTATCCAGCGCGTTGGTCGCGAACAAGCGACTCGTCGCCACTTCGACCGAGCCATTGACCTTTCGCAGCGGAAGGATTTCCTGCTTGAGCAGCACACGTGCGGGGAACAGCGTCAGCAACTGCGGATCGAGTTCGACGTCCTCGAGCTCCGTATACGACAGTTCATATTCCCGCGCCAGCCATCGGAGGACGTCTTCTTCCGACTGCACCGCCCCGGCTTCACCGCGTTCGCATTGCCGGCGAAGTATTTCCGCGTCGGCGGGCGACAGCTGGTGCAACTCGATCATGCTGTTCAGCAAGTCATCCATTCCGTCGGTCCCTCGTTTTCGATGGGTCAGTCAAGAATACGCGCAAGCAACAGGAGCGCTTCCTGGCGAATCGTCAGCACCTTGCGCAGTTCCTCGCGCGCCTTCTTGAGTTCCTCTTCCTTCTTCAGGCGCGCTTCCCGCACCGCCTTCATCTTGGACTCAATCTCCTTGGCTGGAGTGTCTTTGGCTTCAAGAGCTTTGCTCAAGGCTTCCCCCTCCGGGTCCGGAGTTCCCATACCGGGACCACCGCCGGCCGGAGCGCCGGGAGCCCCGACGCCAGGGCCACCAGCTCCCGGGCGGCCAGGCATGCGGAATCCGCCCATAAGGCCGGCTGTACGCACCGCATTCTGCTTCTCCATCACCTTGCTTGCCAGGGGTTCGATGGTTTTCCATTCCTCATCCGTCGCATCCATGGTCTTTTTCAGTCTTTCCAGCATCATGGTGCGCATCCGCTCGGGGTCAAACCGAGGCCGCTCTCCGCCCTGATCGCCACCCGGCCCGCCCCGGCGAGCTTCGCCTGCCGCAGCGGCTGGTTGTTCTCCTGCGGGGCGATCCTGAGCCGTCGAGAGCGCAGAGCCGACGACCACCAGGGCCATGACCGCGAGACCCGTCACGAGTGCCACACCGGCGAACCTCCTCATGTTTCCTGCCTCCGAAATCGGATTTGTTTTCAGAGCGACAGAATCATACCGGATTTGGATTAGTCGAGATAACCCATAAGGACCATTTGTGCTTCCTGGCGAATCGTCAGCACTTTGCGCAGTTCCTCGCGCGCCTTCTTGAGTTCCTCTTCTTTCTTCTGACGCGCTTCCCGCAGCGCTTTCAGTTTGGCTTCAATGTCCTTGGCCGGAGTGTCTTTGGCCTCCAGCGCCTTATTCAACGCTTCTACTTCTGGGTCGGGAGTCCCGAAACGGGGACGGTTGCCACCGGCCGTATCGCCGCCGGGTCCGCCGCCGGGCCCACCTCGGCGTCCCATAAAGCCGAACCCGCCGAAGCCGCTCATGCGCGCCGCCTGCTGCTTCTCCATCACATTCTTTGCCAACGGCTCGATTGCTTTCCATTCGTCATCCGTCGCCCCCAGCGTTTCTTTCAGGTTCTCCAGCATCATGGTGCGCATCCGCTCGGGGTCAAACTGAGGCCGGTCTCCGCCACGATTGCCACCCGGCCCGCCACGACGCTGACCTGGCTGACCTGGTTGTTCTCCTGCGGGAGGGGCTTGCTGCGCCGTCGAAACCATAGAGCCGACGACCAACGCCATCGCCGCAAGACCTGCCACTAGTGCCATACCGACGTACTTCTTCATGCCTTCTACCTCCGGATTTGATTTTGTTTCAGCGGCGGCAGAATCGCCTTTCCCGCGATCTGTCCCACTCGCTATCCTATTCATTGCGCAAAGGCTGTGCCACAGCCTGCATGACTGTGGTATAAGGGTTTACCTATGGGTGGCGCGCAGTTATTGCAGGGCAAGTCGCCCTCGTCTGTGCAAGAATTGCATACCGTGGGACGGTTCCGGCTTTTTCGAGCCCTGGAAACGTCCCGTGGCAAAGTATGGCAAGTCCCTCAACCTGCCCCACTTCACCTTTCGTCTTGACACTTTTCGGGCGCTGCAACTGTCTGGTGAATCAAGGGAGCTGGTCGCTGTTTCGCAAATCCAATCCACGTATGGGAAAGAGGATATGTCAAACCAACGGTTCACGAAGAGGCTCGTTCGGACAGTCGGATTTCTGGGTTTGCTGCTGCTGATGGTCGCCCCAATTGTGGGTGACAAGCCGCAACCGGAAATCGCAGTTCCATTCGAACCCACACCGCCGCAGGTTGTGGACGAGATGCTCAAGTTGGGCAACGTCACGGCGGACGACGTGGTGTATGATCTCGGCTGCGGCGATGGTCGCATTGTGATCGCGGCGGCGCAGAAACTCAAAGCGCGCGGGTTTGGCGTGGACCTCGATCCGCAACGCATTGACGAATGCAAGGAAAACGCCGAGAGCGCGGGGGTCGCCGATCGGCTGCAATTCAAGGTGGGCGACATTATGCAGACCGATCTCGCGCCGGCCACGGTGGTCACGCTCTATTTGCTCGACGAAGTGAATCTGATGCTTCGGCCGAAGCTCTTTCACGAGTTGAAGCCGGGCACGCGCATCGTCTCGCACGCATTTCACATGGCCGACTGGCGGGCCGACAAGACGGAACACCCGCCCAAGGCGCGCAATGAGGTGATCTACCTGTGGATTCTGCCCGCATCGGTCGGGGGCGTCTGGCAGTGGACGGGCAAGAATCCGCAGGGCGCGACCCAATATCGCCTCGACCTGGAGCAGGAGTTTCAGGTTGTTCGCGGCGAGTTGACTTCGGGCGAGGGCAAGAAGGCGCCCATCAGCAACGTGTCGCTGAACGGCCGTGAACTCCTCCTCAGCGCCCAAGTGGCCGACGGCCAACGACAGGTCAGAGTGAATTTCCGAGGAACGGTGGACGGCGATACGATCAAGGGCACGCAGCAGTGGCGAGGCGGGTCGCGCGCCGGCACTTATGAGTGGATTGCCCAGCGCACGCCCGTTGATCTGTCTGGTTCGTGGCGGATCAAGGTGCAGGCAAGTGAGGAGCCGCTCGACGGCGTACTGCGGGTTGAGCGCAAGAACGGGGATCTCAAAGCGACCTATGTTGGTGACAAGGACAAGAAAGACATCGCGTTGACGGGGTTCATCGCCTGGGGGACGAGCGTCTATTTCAATATTCCGGCCGAGGACAAGTCGCCGATCTTCACGGGGTCGTTGAGCGGCAACACGGGGAACGGGAAAGTGACACGAGAGGGGACATCGGCCACTCTGGTGTGGACGGGCCAACGCGAGAAGTGAGTTTGGAGAAGGGGGTTTTCGCTCATGTTTGCCCAACGTGCTGCGCTGATCTCGATGTTCGTGATTGGATTGTCTCTTCCTGCCGGTATCACCAGCTGCGCTCCCAACGAATCGGGCTCGCACCAGACAGGGAAGTGGTCGCCGGACGGCGGCCGCCCTCCCCGCCCCGGAGATGAATATACGAATCCGAAGGACGGGTCGGTGTTGGTCTGGATTTCCGGCGGCGAATTCACCATGGGCAGCGATAAGGGCGACGATGACGAAAAGCCTCCGCACAAGGTTAGAATCAAGGGCTTCTGGCTCGGCAAGTACGAGGTGACCAACAAGCAATTCGCGCCGTTTTTCGATCTGGGCGAAACGCCCGAGCCGCTGCATTGGGAAGAGAATGGTTTTAACGACCCGAATCAACCAATCATCGGCATCGTTTGGGAATCAGCCGCCGCATACTGCGAGTGGGCCGGACTGCGACTACCGACCGAAGCCGAGTGGGAGTATGCGGCAGCAGCCGGAACCAAGCAGTTTGAGTATCCGACAGCGACCGGCGCGATCAGCCACGACCTCGCCAACTATCGAGGCGTCGAGGGCAAGGATCGCTGGGAAGGTCCGGCGCCGGTGGGCAGTTTTCCACCCAATCCCTTTGGCTTGCTCGACCTAGCCGGCAATGCATGGGAATGGACCAGCACAATCTACAAGAAGTACCCGTATGCAAATGACCGAGAGAACCTGGCCCAGGAGCGCGAAATGCAAGTGATGCGCGGCGGCTCGTGGGGATACTCGGCTTCATACTGCCGCGCGGCGCGCCGCCGCCGTTTTGCCAGCCATTTGACCTACGACTTCGCCGGCTTCCGCGTCGCGATGGACGGGGAGACTTCGCAGACAACCGCCGCCAGCCCAGTTCCCTCGTCTCCATCGAAGTGAAGAAAAGGCGTCTCGTGTGATACACTGCACGGAGAGTCGGGATGCGCGTGCTGCGATGGGTTTTCGCATTCGTTCGAGCGGTCCTTCTCGCTTGGTCTGCACTGGTTGTCTTTGCCTGATCTTCGGGCGAAACCGACGCCAAAAAGCGTCGAGAGGCCATCGTAATCCGCATTTCTCACAGCACCCCTGAAAGGGGTGACTATAACAGCCCAGGCCAACGGCCTGTGGGATTCGCAGCCACCACCGTTGAAGCCCTGTAGGGGCGCGCTAAAACCTCGCGTCGCCGCCATTTCGCAGAACGCCCTTTCAGGGCTTCGACACGTCGCCGGTTTCCTCCCAAATGTTCAATCGCATTTCCGATCTCGTGAGAAATGCGGGTTTAAGGTGTATGGCCAACTTGCTGAAATCCACACTGTCGGCGCCCTTCAGGTTCCATCTCACGTGCAAGTTCAACCGAAGTCCCGTCCCAAGCCCTACTTGTTCGCTTTCTTTTCCTGCCTTTTAATCGCTTTTTTTCCAGCCTTGGCTGTTTTTGGTTTCACCGCTTCGACTTTGCCGCCGGCGGGATTGAGCTGGTCGAGCACCGCCTGCAACCGTTTTCGCGCCGCGATCGCTTCGGCGTCCTTCGTGTCGGCGGGCACGAGCGTTTCCACAAACGGCGCGTCCTTCATGTCATAGAGCTCGCCGCTCTGGTTCAGTTTCCAGAACCGCTCCTTGACATACCAGTTCTTGCCGAGCTGAACATAGATCCACTCGCGCGGATTGCCCTTCTGGCCGCGCAACTGCGGGGCAAAGCTCCGCCCATCAATCGTCACGCCCGCCGGCAGATTCGCTCCAGCCAGATCGGCAAACGTCGCGTGGAAGTCGCTGAAGTCCACCATGTCCTTGCAAACCGTTCCCGCCGGCGTCGTGCCTTTCCAGCTGGCGATCAGCGGGACGCGCGTGCCGCCTTCCCACATCGAGGCTTTCGCGCCGTTGATCTGTCGCCCGCCGATCGTTCCCGACTTTCGCGCCGTTCCGTTGTCGCCCGCAAACAGGATCACGGTGTTCTCGCGCAGCCCGAGGCGTTCAATCTCGGCCACAATCTTGCCGACCATCTTATCGAGATAGGCGATGTTGTCGGCATAAAGGTCCTTGCTGCCGGGCGCGCTATCGGGCGTCCGCACGATCGGGCCGTGAACGAGATGGCTTGGATAGTAGAGGAAGAAAGGCCCTTCGCGATGGCGCTTGATGAAATCCATGGCAAACTCGTAGATCACGTCCTCGTAGTAAACCTCTTTGTCGAGCTCGACGAGCTTGCCGTTCTTGGTATAACTCTTCTGCCAGTACCAACCGCCGGCCGTCGGGTCGGTGATCCATTCGTCGAAGCCCCAGTCGCCCGGCGTCTCGCCCACCTGCCGCCATTTGCCGGCAGAACAGGTCGCATAGCCGGCCTGCTTGAGCGTCTTGGCGATGCCAACTTCATCACTCGATTTCGGGCCTTTCCCTCCCGCGGGGTTCCACGACTGATTTGTCAACCCGCCCGTGCGGAACGCATAACGGCCCGTGATAAACTCACAGCGCGTCGGACCGCAGAGCGGCGCGGAGTGGCAGATTTCAAAGCGCACTCCCGCCTTTGCCAGCGCGTCAAGGTTCGGCGTCTTGAATTTGTCCGACCCGTAACAGCCCACGCCATCAATTCCGTGGTCGTCGGATAGAATGAAGATGATGTTGGGCTTCCGCGATGCGCCCGCCGCCCGAAGCCATGGCGGTCCAGCCAGCGCCGCCGCGCCGGTCAGGCCGGCAATCTTCAGCATGTCCCTTCTTGTCCATTTGCTCATATTGCGCCTCCTGAGTAGTGTATGGTTCAGAGATTGCCTATTCAGAATGCATGTTCAGTCAGTTGCTTGTTCTCCCCCTGCATCGGTTTCACTTCCCTCGCACATAGACGTAATAGGTGCCGCAGAGTTCCTTGCCCCGTGGTTCGAGGAACGACCCCGGCAGGTTTGTGCAGGGCGTTCGGGTCGGTCTCGAAATCGTAGAACTCTTCCGACGTCCGATATAAAAGCATCTGAACACGCTCGGCAATGGATTTCTGTTCTTTGGCCGCCTCTTCCATTGCGCGGATCGGCGGGTCATTGCTGTTTCTGTTGCTGCTTCTGTTTCTTCTTCTTTTCCTTTGCGGGCGATTTGCCGGCGGCTTCGGCGGCGGCTGCGGCGGCATTGTTGCCGGTGCGTGTGCCCGGCGGTTCCGGAATGCGCCCCTTGTCGTCGGTGTCTTCAATCCATTTTTCCAAAACCGCGCGCAGCTTTTTCAACTCAGCCTTGTGCGCAGAATGGGTCGAGCTTGCCAGGTTGTGAATTTCATGCGGATCGGTTTCGAGGTCGTAAAGCTCCTCGTCGGGCATGCGCGGCTGGCAGAGGAATTCCTGGGCGGGCGTCAGTTTGCCCTGCGCGTGCAATTCCTTGAGGAGGTTCCAGACCGGATACTGGCGTTCCTTGTAAGCATTCGTGGCGAGGAAGGGCGTCTCCGGCATGGAGTTTCGGATGTAACGGTAGCGGGCGTCGCGCACCGTGCGAATGCGCATCGTCGTTTCGTCACAGCGGTCGCGGGCGCCGAAAATGTATTGCTTCGGCCCACCGACATGGTTTCCGAGGAACGGCCGCCCCTGCATTCTGGGAGGAATCGGTGCGCCCGCCAGCGAAAGAAACGTCGGCGCAATGTCAATGGACTCCAGCAGGCGGTCGTCAACCATTCCCGGCTTGAAGTGTTTCGGAAGGGGCAGCGCCTTTGGCCAGCGAATGATGAACGGCACGCGCAATCCTTCCTCGTAACAGAATTGCTTGCCGCGCACGTGCGACTCGCCGTTGTCGCCCATGAACAGGACAACCGTGTTGTCGGCCAGGCCGTCGTGGTCGAGCTGCGCCAGCACGGCGGCCACCTTACGGTCCAGCTCGCTCGCGGAATCCAGATACTTCGCGTAGTCTTCGCGCGTCACCGGATGGTCAGGGTAGTAGGGCGGCAGTTCCACCGCGGCCGGGTCGGTTTGTTTTGGCGCGCGGTAGGTGCGGTGCGTTTCGCCGAAATTGATCTGGGCCAGGAATGGACGATGAGACGTGAGATCGGCCCAGTCCTCCGAGTCAAACCGGTCGCCGGTGTACAGGAAGTTCCAATCGGTTTTGCCCGAGCCTTGGAAGCCGAGCGCCGAGGGCAGTTGCCTGATGTTGGCCGTGAAATAGCCCGCGTCGCGCATCCAGTCGCTGAGAATGCGGACGCCGTCCGGGAGCGGTTTTTTGTCGGCAGTTCGATGGTTGTGTGCGCCGATGGTGGTCGCATACATGCCGGTCATGAACGACGATCGGCTTGGGGAGCAAACGGGCGCCGTGACGTAAAAGCGCGCATAGCGCACGCCGCTCGCAGCGAGCCGGTCAATGTTGGGCGTGGATGCCGCCCTCTGCTCGCCGTAACAACTGAAGGCCGACGGGCTACAGTCCTCGGCGACGAGCCAGAGGAAACTCGGTTTCGACTGCGCAGCGTTTGCTGCCAGCGCGCTTCCGGCTAGCAATCCGGCAGTGGTTGCGAGAAAAGTCCTCCGATCAGTCGCCATGGTCTGGCTTCCTTCTGTTCACGCGAACGCGCGGCGTCGCGCTTCGTTCACTCGCCAGCCTTCGCCGCAACGAGCGTCGCGATAGTTGACAATACCAAAATGGCAATGGCAAGTTTTTCATTTGGCGTTTCGTTTTCTTTTGGGCTTGGCCTTGTTCGCCTTTTTGCTCCCGCCCTCATCGCCACGCCTATCCTGCCTAACCCGCATTTCTCACCAATCAATAATAAGGGCGACACACTGTAGCCGCCGAAGTGATGAGGCGGACGCTTTCCCACCCGCCACCTGTCCGCCTCATCACTTCGGCGGCTACAGCAACGGTGAGAAATGCCGGCTAAACAGTTTCAATGCAATGAGGAGTACGACACGGGTCTGCCATTCAGAATAGAATCCTCCGACGTTGGCTTGCGAATCGAGGAGGGAGAATTGCTAGTGATACGAAAAACGGAGGGGTCAATGCCACGTAAGAAGCCTGTCTGCGGTAAACGTAACGAACGTGGATTCTATCGCGTGTGAGGATAGATGCGGGAGATTAGCAATCTGCGAAATCTTTCTGTGTCCTTGTTGAGTTGTGTTTGCGCGATTCAAGTGTCCAAAAGCGCGACTGAATTGATGCTCTTTGGCGGAGAGGGAGGGATTCGAACCCCCGTTGGAGGATTTAGCCCCCAAAGACGCTTTCGAGGCGTCCGCCTTCAACCGCTCGGCCACCTCTCCGCACAAGGGTTTTCCGCAAACGCCGCGCGGCTTTTTCTGATCGCCACGCGAGTCGCTATGCTGATCGTGGGAGAGATGACCTTGCAACCTTTTTCTCGTGCCTTCAATTCTGGGCTCTGCGTTGGATATGAAAACGAAAAGCAATAACGCAGAGGCGCAGAGAACATAGCGCTGCAGAGCCGCAACCAAATCCAAAAAACACTTCTCCAGTTCGGAGTCCAGACTTTCAGTCTGACTTTTTCATTTCTTGTTCCGATCTCAGGTTCGGAGTCCAGACTTTCAGTCTGACTTTTTCATTGCTTTTTCCGAGTGGGGCGGTCTTCATAAGAGAAAAACGGTTGTAAGAAACAAAGAGTCAGACTGTAAGTCTGGATTCCGAACCTGCGGTTGAAGGAAACAAAGAGTCAGACTGAAAGTTTGGACTCCGAACCTGCGGTTGAAGGAAACAAAGAGTCAGACTGAAAGTCTGGACTCCGAACCTGCGGTTGAAAGAAACAAAGAGTCAGACTGAAAGTCTGGACTCCGAACCTCGAAAACCTCTCTCAAAGAACAGGAAATCGTGCAATAGTAGTGCAGAGATCGGCCTCGGCAGCGCCGGTGATTATCTTTCCGAAGAGGCGGCGCGGAGGGCGGCGATGACCTTCTCTTGTTGGGCAGCGGTGAGCGTGGGATAGAGCGGCAAGGTCAGGAGGCGTGGGGCGAGGGTGGTCGTTACGGGCAGCAACGTGTCGGGCGTTGGAAAACGGCGGCGGTAGAACGAAAAGTCGTGAATGGGGCGATAGTGGATGCTGGTTTGGATGCCGCGATCGCGCAGCGCGCGCATCAAGCGCTCGCGCGGCGGTGAGCCGTCGAGCAGGATGACGGGGAAGATGTGGTGGACGCTGCGAGAGGCGAGAGGGGCGTCGGACCTGTCAGACGAGTCGGACGGAGTGGACAGGGTGGACGGAGTGGACGTCGGCGAAGCGTCGGCCCGGGCGACAAACGGAATCCGGATCCATTCGATGTCGCGGAGGAGATCGCGGTAGCGTGCCGCACACTCGGCGCGGCGGGCGTTGGACGATTCCAGTTTCGCCAATTGCACCAAACCGATGGCGGCCCGGATTTCGTCGAACCGATAGTTGAATCCGAGTTCGACGACATCGTAATCGGCCGCGTGGCCCTTGTAGCGATCGAGCGTTTGGCGGGTCGTCCCGTGCGAGCGCAACAGAGCGAACCGTTCCGCCAGGCTCGGATCGTCGGTGACGATCATGCCGCCTTCGCCGGTGCTCAGGTTCTTATTGGAGAAGAAACTGAACACACCCGCGATGCCGAATGTCCCCACCTTTCGGCCATCCCACTCGGCCAGCGGCGCATGGGCGCAGTCCTCGATGAGTTGGAGATTGTGGCAGCGCGCGACGGCGACAAGGTCGCTCATGTTGCACGGATGGCCGGCATAATGAACGGCAACGACCGCGCGAGTTCGGGAAGCGATCTTGCGCTCAACGTCGGCCGGATCGAGCAAGGGGCGATCAAAACACTCGACATCGGCGAACACGGGTCGCGCGCCCGTTTGAACAATCGCGTTCGCCGTGGCGACGAACGTCAGCGAAGGCAGGATCACTTCGTCGCCGGGGCCGAGTCCCAGCGCATGGGCCACGAGATGCAGTCCGGCTGTGCAACTGCTCACGGCGCAGGCAAAACGGCCGCCGATGCGTTCGGCAAATGCGCGTTCAAATTGGGCGACTCTCTCGCCTTGCGTCAGCCAACCCGACCGGATGACGGCGACAGCGGCCTTCTCCTCGGCGGCGTCAAACTGGAGATCGAAAAGAGGAACCCTCCATTTTAGATTTTGGATTTTAGATTTTGGATTTTGGATTTTTTTGTGCATCATTCATTATTCCACGTTGGCGGGGAGAAGGCGTGGGCGGAGCGATTCGAAATCGGCGATGGCGCGCTCGTAGTCGTCGGGCCGACCGATGTCGAGCCAATAGCCGTCGTGGGGATAGGACCCAACATGTTCGCCCGCAGCAAGCAAAGCGAGAACGAGTTGATCGAAACCGAACGGCCGGTCTTCGGGAATCAGCGGCAGCACGCGCTCGTTGAGAACATAGACGCCCATGCTGACGAGAAAATCTCGGTGCGGTTTTTCTTCAAATCCGACAACGCGATGGTCGTCGCCCGCCTGCAATACGCCAAAATCAATGACAACCTCACGGCGGCAGGTGGCGACCGTCAGAGCGGCATTGCGCGCGCGGTGAAATCCGACAACCTTGCGAAAATCAAGGTCGGTCAGCAGGTCGCCGTTCATCACCAGAAAATCGCCCTGCAATCCGCCGATCAGTTTGAGAGGGGCAATCGTGCTCAAGGGTTTGTCTTCGATCGAGTATTCGATGGTGACACCCCACTTCGAGCCGTTGCCGAAAAAGCTCTGAATCAGTTCCGCCAGATGGCCGACGGCCACCGTCAGACGGCGAAATCCTTGTGCGGCCAGTTGGCGAATGACGATTTCGAGGATGGGCATGTCGCCGACCGGCACCAACGGCTTCGGCAGGACCACCGTGTAAGGCCGCAAGCGAGTGCCTTTGCCGCCCGCCAAGATTACAGTTCGGATTGTATCAAAGGACATATGCGCCAATCCTGTATTCGTCGAGATTCTGTCGAATCCATTCGATGGTCTGTTTCAAACCCTGCTCAATCGAAATCTCCGGTTGCCAACCCGTCAGGCTTCGGGCCAACGAAGCGTCGCAAATCAGTTGCATGACCTCGCTTTCGCTTGGGCGCAATCGCGACTTGTCGGTCACGATTTTCATTCGCCTGGCGGATTTCAAAGGCAGGATGCCTGTGCGACCGAGGATGGCAATGATCTTATGCGCCAGATCGCCGATCGAGACACCGCATCCGCTGCCCAGGTTGACCACCTTGCCGGTGGCGGCCTCGCATTGGGCCAAAGCCAAAAGTCCACGCACCGTGTCGCTGACGTAAGTGAAATCGCGCACCGGTTCTTGTGCTCCCAGCCTGACCTTGTCGCCGGCCAAAGCCTGGGTGATGATGGTGGGGATGATTGCCCGTGCCGACTGTCGCGGTCCGTAGGTGTTGAAGGGGCGCGCGATTGTCACCGGCGAATCGAATGATCGGCAGTAGCTTTCCGCAAATTTGTCCGACGCGATTTTGCTTGCCGCATAAGGCGACTGGCCTTGCAGCGGATGATTTTCATCAATCGGAACTTCCAACGCCGTTCCATAGACTTCGCTGGTGGACGTGTGGATCAGGCGTTTGACTCGCGCGGCTCGACATGCTTCCAAGATGTTCAGCGTCCCGCGAACATTGACCTCGGCATAGCTCGCCGGCGATCTATAGGAGTATGGAACAGCGATCAGGGCCGCAAGATGGAAGACTACGGCGCATCCCTCGACCCATTCGCGCGCCGAGAAGGGGTCGGTGATGTCGCCCAGAACGACCTCGCAGCGGCGGCGCTGTTCGTCGGACAAAGAGTCAAGATAGCCCCAGGAATTGCGGCTGTTATACTTGACGAGAGCGCGGACGTGGGAGCCGCGCGCAATCAGTGCCTCGACCAAATGGCTGCCGATGAAGCCGCCTGCGCCGGTGACGAGAACCCGTTTGTTTTTCCAAAATGGATCTTTCAACCGACCTCTCCCCGTCTCATCTCTTGTATTGCAACATCGCGCCGTTTGAGGATTGACTCGTTGTGGATTGTTCATGCTTAAACTCGCAGAACAAGGCTACCACAGCGCACGCGAACGGCGTCAAGCCCGTTTGTCCGAAGGAAAGATGTGAAAGAAGAAAGAAGGCCACTCGGAAATCGGGAGCGGTGAAAGTTGCCGACGAGATTCCGTCCGTTTTTTGGCTTGATTTGCGACTGGACAGTTCGAAAAATAATGTTTGAATGCATGAGTGTTACACGTAGTGTTTTTGTATTTCGTGCAAGAGAAACAAATCCGGCGTATGGGTCAGCCCGTGGATCTCCCGGCAACGTATCTTGAGTATTGGCCCGTGGTTTTGATCTTGTGTGCCGCGATTGTTTTCGCAATCGGAGCAATCTGGTTGTCGAGCCTGGTGACACCGCGCCGTCCCAATCCCGTGAAACAAGAGCCGTATGAATGCGGGATGCCGGTTTTGAGCCCGGCGCGCATTCAGATTTCGGTCAAATACTATCTGCTTGCCCTCTTGTTCTTGTTGTTCGACATGGAAACCATGTTCATCCTCATTTGGGCGGTCGTGTTTCGCGATCCCGCGCTGCGGATGGTTTCGTTGATCGAGATGGCGGTTTTCATCGGCATTCTGCTGGTCGGGTTTGTGTATGCCTGGCGCAAGGGAGCGCTGGAATGGAACTAGACATTCTCGATGGGCAGGCTCGTTGGGGCGTAAATCAAAGTGGCAGCATTTTGCCGGCCACCGAGGAGGAGACGCGCAAGGAAGCCGCACGGGCCGCACTGCGCTTTCCCGAAACGATCGTGGACGTCATCAATTGGTGTCGCAAGAACTCGCTGTGGCCGGTGATGATGGGGCTGGCCTGTTGCGCCATCGAGATGATGACGGCGGCTTCGTCCCGCTACGATCTGGCGCGCTTTGGCTCCGAAGTGTTCCGCCCCTCGCCGCGCCAGGCCGATGTGATGATCGTGTCGGGATGGTGCACCAAGAAAATGGCGCCGGTGGTGCGCCGCATTTACGACCAGATGGCCGAGCCGAAGTGGGTGATCGCCATGGGCGCCTGTGCGTCGTGTGGCGGGATGCACAACATTTACAGCGTGCTGCAAGGAATTGATGAGATTCTTCCGGTGGACATCTACGTTCCCGGATGCCCACCGCGGCCCGAGGCGTTGATCTACGGGATCATGGAACTTCAGAAGAAGATTCAGAAGTCGAAGAAGTACTGAACGATGAATGATGAACGATAAACGGAAATACGATGAAGGGGAAAAGTACTACCGAAGCAGGATCTTGGGGATTGGTTTCGTGTGGCTACTTTAGTTCATCCTTCAGCGTTCGCCATTCACCATTTTCTTTTCGGATCGCGTGATGACCGCGAATGAGGACATTGAAAAGGTCGTGAGAGAGCGGTTCGGCGAAAGCGTCACCGGTTCGACGCCATTTCGCGGCGAACTGACGGTTGGAGTTGGCCGCGATGCGATCCATGACGTGTGTGTGTTTCTGCGCGACGCTCAAGAGCTTCAGTTCGATTTTCTCGCCGACCTGACGGCCGTGGACTACTTGAACATGGACCGCTCGCCGCGTTTCGATGTCGTCTATCATCTTCTTTCGCTTAAACATGGCCACCGGCTTCGGCTCAAGGTTGCTGTTCCCGAAGATCATCCGCATATCGCTTCGGTTGTGGGCATTTGGCCGGCCGCCGACTGGTATGAGCGCGAAACGTATGACATGTTCGGGATCGTTTTCGACGGCCATCCGGACCTCACCCGCATTATGATGCCGGACGATTGGCAAGGCCACCCGCTCCGAAAGGACTTCCCCGTGGGTGGCGCGCGCAGTTTCTATTTCAAACGCGACACACAGCCCCACGCCGGCGAGCCGCCGGGTTTGGTGCCGCGGATCCGCGTTTCGGACTCGGACGTATAGAGCAACGATGAACGATGAATGATGAACGATGAGCGAAGAGCAATGAACGCCCGACGGTGATCGCTGATGACTGATTGCCGAAAGCTAAAGGATAAAGGATGAATGAGGATTTCGCAGGCCGTAGCTTAGCCCCTTGTGGGCGTCAAGGAAAAGCAAAGGACAGATGAATTAGGATGGAATTGGGATCGCCCAAAGCTGAGCAGCATGTGGCAACCAGCGGTCGAGATGCCGCCATGGCAACAGCGGGGGCTGAAAAGACGTTCGCTAGCAGCGATTTGAGCACTATCGAGCGCACTTATGACAATCTCGAAGTGCTGCGGATCAACATGGGGCCTCAGCATCCGAGCACGCATGGCGTCCTGCGACTCATCGTTGATCTGGATGGCGAAAGGGTTATACGAATCCGCCCCGTCATCGGCTACTTGCACAGCGGCAAAGAGAAAATCGCCGAGATCAAAACCTATCACCAATTTATTCCCTACACCGACCGTCTCGACTACCTTTCACCGATGGCCTACAATACGGGCTATGTCATGACGGTTGAGAAGTTGTTGGGTATTCAAGTGACGGAACGTTGCGCTTTTCTGCGCACGCTGTTGTGTGAGTTGGCTCGCATTTCGTCCCATCTTGTCTTCTTCGCGACTCACGCGTTGGAACTGGGTGCAAGCTCGGCGTTCATGTATGGCTTCCGCGACCGCGAACCGATTTACGATCTGTTCGAGCAGATTTGTGGAGCACGGTTCACAGTCAGCTACATGCGCGTTGGGGGCGTGGCGCGCGACATTCCCGATGGTTGGCTGGATGGAGTGCGCCGCTACTGCGACTCGATGCCCAAGGCAATAGACGACTACGAAGCCCTTTTGACGCGCAATGAAATCTTCCTTCAGCGGACATGGGGCGTGGGCAAGATTGCGGCGGCGGATGCCATCGCACTGGCCGTCAGTGGACCAACCCTTCGCGCATCCGGTGTTCCGTGGGATCTTCGCAAAAGCCAACCCTACCTCGTCTATGACCAGCTCGATTGGAATCTGGTCGTCGAGAACGGATGCGACTGCTACGCGCGGTATCTCGTTCGCATTCGCGAAATGCGCGAAAGCCTCAAGATCATCCGGCAATGTCTGGATCGTTTTCCGGGCGGCCCGGTTAACATTGATAATCCCAAGGTCATGCTGCCGCCGCGCAAGGAGTTGCGCCGTAGCATGGAGGCGCTTATTCACCATTTTCTCCTGGTGAGCGAAGGCTTCTGGCCGCCGGCCGGCGAGGTCTATCAGGCCATCGAGGCGCCGAAGGGCGAACTGGGTTTCTATCTGGTGAGCGACGGCACACCCAAAGCCTATCGGCTCAAGATTCGCACGCCGTCCTTTGCCAATCTCCAGGCGCTCGATCGCATGTGTCGGGGCGGTTTGCTGGCCGATCTCGTGGCGGTGATTGGCAGCCTCGACGTTGTTTTGGGGGACGTGGACCGATAAACCGTAAGAACGATGAACGGTGAATGCTGAATGATGAACGAAAGCGAAAAGAAGCGAGTCTTGCAGGTCAGGCGAATCCTTCATTTCGTTAGCCGCCGGTCGTTCTTGCTTCCAATTCATCGTTTATCATTCATCGTTTATCGTTTTCTCTATGGGATGGGCAGTTGACGTGACAACGCCGCATTATCTCAGCATCGAGCGACGCAAGTGGCTGGACCAATTGGCTCGTCGCTATCCGGCGCGCCGGTCCGTCGCTCTGCCGGCCGTTTGGGCCGTTCAGCAGGAGTGGGGCTACATCGCGCCGGCGGCCATGGAAGAGATTGCCGAAGTCGTCGGCATAACGCCGGCCGAGGTGCGCGAGCTGGTCACGTTCTACTCGATGTTCCGCGAAAAGCCCGTCGGTCGCTCCGTTTTGGGAGTGTGCGGGACCTTGTCTTGCGCCCTTTGCGGCGGTGAGGGATTGCTCAAGTATTTGCAGGAAAAACTGGGCATCAAGCCCGGCGAGACAACCGCAGATGGATTGTTCTCTATCGAGGTGGTCATGTGCTTGGGCGCGTGTGCATGGGCGCCCGCGATGCTGGTCAATGATCAGCTCCGTGTGCTTCTGACGCGTGCGAAAGTGGATGCGATTCTGGAGAAGTGCAGAACCGATGGCGCTCAGTGACTACAAACCGATTCTGCTCGATGGCGTGACAGATTACGCCGACAATCCCTCGCCGCCGACCGAGTGGATTGATGCCTATCGCCAGCGCGGCGGCTACAGAACGCTCGAGCGCGCGCTCAAGACAATGACGCCCCAGGAGGTCGAGGAGGCGGTAAAGGCCTCGGGGCTGCGCGGGCGCGGCGGAGCCGGCTTCCCGACCGGCGTCAAATGGAATTTCCTGCCCAAGAAGAGCGACCTGCCCATCCATCTTTGCTGCAACGCAGACGAAAGCGAGCCGGGGGCATGCAAGGATCGGCCGATCCTGGAGCAGCGCCCCCATTTGCTGATCGAGGGAATTGCTTTGTCGGCCTATGCCATCAACTGCCACCTGGCTTTCGTGTATATTCGCGGCGAGTACCATCGGGCAATTGACGTGATGACCCGGGCCGTCGAGGAGGCCCACCAGGCGGGGGTGCTAGGCCCGCGCATGCTGGGCCGCGATTTCGCGCTCGACATCGTCGTGCACTCGGGCGCCGGCGCCTATATTTGCGGGGAAGAGTCGGCCATGCTTAATTCGATCGAAGGGCGAGTGGGTTGGCCTCGGTTGCGCCCGCCTTTCCCGGCACAGGTCGGTCTGTACGGCTGTCCGACGATCATCAACAATGTCGAGACCCTGGCCAAGGTCACCGGGATCGTGGAACACGGCCCGGCTTGGTTCCGATCGTTCGGGACGGAGAAATCGGCGGGATTCAAGATCTATTCGGTCAGCGGGTGCGTCCGGCGGCCGGGCAACTATGAGGCGCCGATGAACATCACCCTGCGCCAGTTGATTGAGGATTTGGCCGGCGGCGTTCGCGGTGGGCGGGCGCTGAAGGCCGTCATTCCGGGCGGATCGTCCGTTTTCATGTTGACGCCTGTCTATCTCGACGCCCTGATGAGCTTCGAGGGCATGGAGGAAGCGGGAACGATGCTGGGGACGGCCTCGGTGATCGTGCTCGACGAGACGGTTTGCATCGTCTGGGCGGTGCGCAACATGCTGCGCTTCTATCACCACGAGTCGTGCGGGCAGTGCACCCCCTGTCGCGAGGGAACCGGCTGGCTTTTCCGGATCCTCGATCGCATGGAGAACGGACGGGGATGTCGCGAAGATCTCGAATTGTTGAAAGCGATTCCGTCGCAAATGGTGGGGCGGTGCATCTGTGCGCTGGGTGAAGCGGCATGTGCGCCGGTTCTCAGCGGGCTGAAACACTTTCGCCGCGAGTTCGAACAGCACATCGAATTGGGCCGTTGCCCGTTCGAAAAGCCGTACCTCGAATTCCGTTGATGGGCCCGCCGGCGCCGAGGGGCGTCGGCTTGGACGCGGCGCCTCGGGCGTGCACGAGAGCGGATTGAAAACAATAACCAACGGCAAAGCGGTGTGAAAGGAACGAGACGCTTCGTCGGTTTGGTGAGAAAGGATTTGCGAGAGGCCTCGTCTCTGATACGTAAGGCAATGTTTTGCAGGGATTTGTTCTGTCCGCCAGATGGAACAGGCGGCCGGGTATGGTTCTTGCGCGGCCTCCCCGCTCGAGGAGAAGCCACATGGAAGTGGAGACACATACTGAGGAGGTACTCGACAAAAGCTCGGGGAAGGTCTATTTACCTCCCTGTCAAATCGGTTGCCCGATAGGAGAGGACATCCAACGCACGAATGTCATGATTGCCCGCCTTCTTCAATCCAGCGAGCAACTCCCTGCTGAGGCGATTCGGATAGGCGACTATATCTTCGAGAGGAATCCTTTTTTCCCAATATGCGGGCATATTTGCGGTCTCTGTGAGAAAGAATGCAACTATGGGAAGGAGACCGGGGCCATAAGAAGGAGATTGCTCAAGAAGTTCCTTAGCGAATACTACCTCCCTTACCTCCAGAAAGAGAAAGCCCCTTTGCCTTTGCCCTCCGGCGAAAGGGTGGCTGTGGTGGGTGGAGGACCGGCCGGTCTGATGTGTGCTTACATGTTGAGCAAAAAGGGTTATGCTGTTACCATCTTCGAAAGAGGTTCGCGGCTGGGGGGCGTTGTGAACCTCATTCCTCGCTATCGCCTTCCCGAAAGCGTCCTGGATATCACGCTGACCGCGCTCGTTCGGGTAGCCCATATTGACGTCAGTTTCGGCGTGAATGTGGGTGACAGCGCGCGCGCGTTGGAGCATTTCGAACGCGATGGGTACCGAGCCGCATTCATTGGTATTGGCGCTCAGTCCGAAAGACCGCTAACCTTTGGAAACGAACCGGTAGCCGGGTCGGCCTTGGCAAGAGTTATGTATGGTTTCCAGATTCTCTCGGGTGTGAACATGGGAGGGACGTATCTCGGACTTTTCCGCGACAGACAACTGATAGTGATTGGAGGTGGCAATGTCGCCTTTGACGTCGCACGGACTGCGCGAAGGCTCGGCGGGGAGGTTATGATTATCTGCCTGGAGTGCGAAGACAAGTCCTCTCGGGATGGGGTGCCCGCTGGGGTGGAAGAAGTAGAGGGCGCTCGCGAAGAAGGGATACAGATCGTCTTCTCGCGGGGGGTCTGCGAGATCGTCGGAGAGAGCGGAAGATTTCGAGGGGTGAAGTGTCCGAAGTGTATCTCGGTGTGGGATGAAAACGGACGATTCAATCCCAAGTTCGACCTGAATGACGTGAAGTACTTTGAAGGCGATCTTCTCTTTTTGGCTATAGGCCAATTTGCCGAGCGCGCCTTCTTGCGGCAAGAGGGTTTGTTGGACGAGAAAGGACGGCTCGATGTGGATCCGTTGACTCTCATGAGCAATCGAAGAAAGGGCGTTTTCCTCGGAGGCGGCATGAGACAAGCGGGTTTTGCGGCCGACGCGATGAAGGACGGAATCATCGCGGCCGAATCTATAGACCGCTATTTGAAAGGCGAGGACCTACGGGCAGCGGACAAAAAGGAATATGTGCGCGCTGAGATGCCCCACTTGCGTGAATACAAACCTCAGCCCGAACCGAGATGGAAGGCCGTGGAGGACAGGTTGAATTTTGAGGGAATTGAAACCGGATTTTCAGTCGAAGAAGCGGTTCGAGAGGCGGAGAGATGTTTGCGGTGCGGGCCCTGCAAGAGCTGCAAAGCGTGCGTGGCCTTGGGCATGCAACCCGAAATCCCGGAGATCGCGATCAACGAGAATCTTTGCGGCCGATGCGGGATTTGCCTGAGTGTGTGCAGTGTTTCCGCCATTCGTCTGGAAACCAGGGAAAACAAGCAAGTCGTCGTTCTCGACGAGTGGAAATGTAAGCGATGTGGGACGTGTGTTGCTGCCTGTCCCGCAGGAGCGATCATGCTGAAGGATGGCGTTGAAGAGGCGCTGACTATGGCCTGACCTCGGATCAGCCTCGAATGGGAGCGTTGATGAAAGAACCTTTCGCGACTGTGACACTCACAATTGATGGCCGGAAGGTGACCGTTCCCGAAGGTACCCGTGTGATCGAGGCTGCTCGCCGCGTTGGCACTTACATTCCCCATTTTTGTTATCACGCCTCGCTGAGTATCGCCGGCAGCTGCCGAATGTGTCTGGTGGAAGTCGAAGGGAACCGCAAGGTGGTGCTCGCCTGCGACACGGTGGTGCGCGACGGGATGGCCGTTCACACCGACACGGCGCAGGTGGCCGACGCACGGCGAGGGGTGTTGGAATTCTTGTTGATCAATCATCCGCTCGACTGCCCGATCTGCGACCGCGGCGGCGAATGCATGCTCCATCGCTATACGATGGACCATGGTCCTGGACACACTCGCACAATCGAACCCAGGCTTCGCTTTCGCAAACCCCAGTTAGATCCCCTGCTTGATCTGGAACGCAACCGCTGTGTCATGTGCACACGCTGCGTGCGCTTCCTGGACGAGATTGCGGGCGAGCATGCTCTTGGCGTTTTCAACCGCGGCGATATCGAGTACATCGGGACATTTGAAAACAGGCCGATTCGCAGCATTTTTTCGGGGATGATCATTGACCTTTGCCCCGTGGGGGCGTGGACGAGCAAGCCGTTCCGTTTCCAGGCCCGCAACTGGGAGCTGCAGCAAGTTCAAAGCGCGTGCCCGTATTGCTCGTCGGGTTGTCCCGTGACGCTTTGGATGCGCGCCGGCCATATCTATCGCGTTACACCCTTGACGAGTCCGGGAAAAGCCAATTTTCAGCTCTCTTACGACGAGCGCGCTATGATCTGCAACCAGGGACGGTTCGGTTGCGATTTTGCCAATCGGGCTGACCGTTTGAAACAACCCCGCATCAAGCGCGGTGGAACGGTTGTCGAGGCGACATGGAATGAGACGCTCGACGAGGCGGCGCGTCGGCTCATGCAAATCCGCGAGCGCGACGGTCCTGATGCAATCGGGCTGATCGCTTCGAGCCGCGCCACCTGCGAAGAGATGTATTTGCTCCAACGCCTCGCGCGGGATGGGATCGGAACCAACAATGTGGATTGGCGCGTGCGATTGGCAAACGGCGCAGCCGCGAAAGCCGTTTCGGAGGCCCTTGGATGTTCAACAGGTCGTTTGGATGAGTTGGATCGCTATGATGTTATTGTGGTATTTCACGCCGATCTGCTCGCCCAAGTTCCCGTTGTCGCGCTCAAGATCAAGGAAGCGGCGCGGTTGCGCATGGCGCAAGTTTATGTTCTGGGCCATTGCCTCGACGGCTGGCTTTCACGCTATGCGCAAGGGGTTGTCCATTACCCAATCGAAATGGCCGAGCACATGCTGAACGGCTTGGAGCAAAGAAGTTTGGCGGCCATACGCCCCCATCTCACAAGCGGAGGGGAAGTGCTGGATGATCTGCTTCGTGCCGTTCAAGAAGCCAAAACCGGTCTAATTGTTTTTGAAATAGGGGGATGCAGCGGTCTGTTTGCCGGCCGATGGGTGAAAGGTATCGTTCGCCTGGCGGCGAATCTCGGTGCGGGCTGGGATGTGTTGCCCATTGTTGCTGAGCGGAACGCCGCCGGCGCTTTCCTGGTTGGCTGCCAACCGGATCGCCTGCCGGGTGGCTGGGCCGATGATGAGGCCCTGCGCGAACGCATCGGCGCTCGCTGGGGTTCGCCTCCACCCGCACATCCGGGGCTTTCGGCTCCCGAAATGATCGAGGCGGCCCGCGACGGGCGACTCAAAGCACTGTATGTCTTGGGCGCAACGGATTTTCACTCCCATCCCTGGCTCGACTCCATTCTGTCGGCTTTTGAAAGGCTTGAACTCCTAATCGTGCACGACATCTTCGAATCGCCATTGAGCCAACATGCACACGTCGTCTTGCCAGGCGCTTCTTTCTCGGAGAAAGAAGGAACACTAGTCGACATCACGGGTGTGCCGGCCACGTTCAGCAAGGGTTGGTCCCGTCCAAGCGGCATCCAGGATGACACCGCAGTCTTGGACGTGCTCGCGCAAAAAATGGGGAAGGACTTCGCCTATCGTGACGTGGGAGCGGTATTCGAGGAGATGATGCGGCTGATCAATCCCGCCTGCCCACTCCGGGCGGGAGAACTGTGTGCGCCGGGGCCCGGCGAGGAGTGGCCGATCCGCTGTCGGAACCTTCCGAAGTCGCGGGCGCAATTGAACCCAGACAAATTCCGCACCATCGGCTCAACCTATCAGCCCGTTTGCCGGTTGGTGCTGGGAGCAAAACGCCCTCCGACCGAAATGCCCGCCGAAGAAAGAACCCTTGCGCAGGCGGCGTCGAAATTGAAGCTGGCGTGGTCGCCGATACTGCGCGGCTCCGACCATTTCGGCGATCGTTCGCAAATCATGGCGCCGCTTCGGGAACCCATCGGCGTCGAAATCCATCCGAGCAATGCAAAACGCTTGGAGCTGGCGGACGGCGAGCCGGTCGCCATTGAGGGCGAAGGCCTGAGCGCGACTGGACAAATACGAGTGACGGAAAACATTGCGCCCGGATTGGTCGCTGTTCCTGAGAACAGCGAAGCGCTTCATTTCACGGCGCCGCCGATCACGTTGCCGACAGCAACACTTCGCAAACTGAAATCCGAAGAAAAGACACCATAAGCGAGTCATCGAATGAGCTTTCTATTATACACTTTCATCATCCTCTTAAAGATCATAATCGCTTTTGGCGTTCTGCTTGGCAGCGTGCCCGCCATGGTTCTGCTGGAACGCAAGCTTCTCGGTTGGATGCAAGTTCGACCCGGACCGAACCGAGTGGGGCCGTGGGGCCTTTTGCAAACGGTGGTAGATGGCGCGAAAGTGTTCTTCAAAGAAACGGTCATCCCCGCCGGCGTGGATCGGCCGATCTATGAGCTGGCGCCGATGCTCGTGATGGTGCCGTCTCTCGTGGTATCCTGCGTCATACCATTCGGTCCAGTCATCACGATCGCCGGAGTTCAGATTCCACTCAGTGTTGCTGATCTCGACCTGGGCTTGCTCTTCGTTTTCGCCGTCGCTTCGCTCACGATCTATGGCATTGTTTTGGGCGGATGGTCATCCAACAACAAGTGGTCGCTGCTCGGAGGGTTGCGATCTTCGGCCCAGATGGTGAGCTATGAGGTTACTTTGGCGCTCTCGGTGGTGGGCGTGTTGCTTCTGAGCGGAACTTTCAATCTTCGCACCATTGCCGACCAGCAAGCGGGTGGCTTGGGGCACTGGAATGTGTTTTGCCAGCCATTGGGCTTCGTGCTTTTCCTGATCGCCGCGCTCGCCGAAAACAATCGTTTGCCCTTCGACTTGCCGGAAGCCGAAAGCGAACTGACCGGCGGCTATCACACCGAATATAGCAGCATGCGATTTGTAATGTTCTATATGGCCGAATACGTAAACATATTCTTGACCTCCGCAATTATTACCACACTGTTCCTGGGAGGGTTTCACCCGCCTTGGCCGTATGAGTTCCACGGCACATGGCTCGACGGATTGATTGGCATTGCGTGCTTTGGAATCAAGGTTGGCGCCTTGATCGTTTTCTATGTCTGGATTCGGGGAACGCTTCCCCGATTGCGTTACGACCAGCTCATGGCCCTCGGCTGGAAAGTCATGCTCCCGCTCGCGTTTGTTAATTTGTTCCTCACGGCCCTGCTGATCGCCTTTGAACGGCCCTGGTGGGAAATGGGCGTGGTTGGATTGGCCATACTGTTTCTGACCGATGTTTTCTTAAGCTATATTTTCTGGAGACGCCGCCGTGTTGCTGGTTGATCTCTTAAAAGGATTCCTTGTGACGCTGAAGCATGTGTTTCGGCGCCGCGTCACGGTTCAATACCCTGAGACACGGCGCGCTGACGCGCCCATTTTTCGCGGTCGCCATCGCCTCCAGCGTTATGCGGATGGTCTGGAGCGGTGCGTCGGATGTGCGCTGTGCGCGGCGGTTTGCCCTTCGGAGGCGATTTATGTAGAAGCCGCCGAGAATGATCTCACGCACCGGGTGTCGCCTGGTGAGCGGTATGCCGCAGTTTATAAGATATATTTGTTACGCTGCATTTTCTGTGGATTCTGTGAGGAGGCGTGTCCCGAAGATGCCATCGTGATGGGACCGAACTATGAGCTTTCGGATGACGCCCGAACGACATTTGTGATGGACAAAGAACAGATGCTGACTCCCAAAGAGGAAGGATTCGGAGAATACGAGTCCTTTCCGATACCGGAGATTGGGTAACACTATTTAAGAAAGGTTCCCCATAGAGAATCGGGAACCCTCTGAAGAGAAGATGGAACATTTCATTGCATACTTGATCTATCTCTTCCTGGCCACCGGTTCCATTGTTGCCGCACTGGGCGTGGTCTTCCTGCGCAATACCATTTATGGCGCTCTGTCGCTCGTGGTCACAATGCTCTGTCTCGCGGGTGTGTATTTGTTGGTGAACGCGCCGTTTGTGGCGCTGATTCAAGTCTTGGTCTATGCCGGGGCGATCATGGTTCTTTTCCTATACGTAATTATGTTACTGAATCCTCGGCGGCTGGAGCCAATTGTTCAGAACGTAATCGAGCGCCGTTTCTGGTTGGTGTTGTTGTTCCTGGGATTCTTCGTGCCGCTAATCGTAACATGGTTGTGGCGTCTATACGGAACTATGGAAAGGCCGGAACGGTGGGAGCTTGTTCCCGTCAAATCGCTAGCCACGCGATTGCTCACCGATTTCTTATTGCCGTTCGAGCTGACGTCGGTGCTTTTGCTCGTGGCGATCATCGGCGCCGTCTTGATCGCAAAGCGAGATTGATGGAGAAGAACGATGGCCGAAACCCTGTTTGGATATAATGTACTGCTGAGCATCGTGCTTTTTAGCTTGGGGGTTTTTGGCGTTCTGTGGCAACGCAATGCACTTTCCGTTTTCATGTCGGTCGAATTGATGCTCAACGCCGCGAATCTTGCCCTGATCAATTTCGCGCAGCGCTTCGGCGACTCGGCCGGCGGTGCGTTGGTGCTGATCGTCATCACTGTGGCCGCGGCTGAGGCCGCCATCGGATTGGCCATCTTCATCCGCTTGTATCGCCAGCGCATGACCATCGAGCTCGACAAAACGACCGAGCTCCAGGGATAAAAACGATGCCCCCTGCAATGCCGACAATCGAGTGGTGGCCGGCCATGCCGATCATGGTGTTGTCGGTGACGGGCATCGCCATCCTGTTGGCAGACTCAATCGTTGGGCGATCGAGGCCTGCCTTGTGGCTGTTGATTTCCATACTAGGTATGGGAGCGTCGTTGGTTATTGTCCGATACAGAATTCCGGTCGAGTCGGCGACATTTGGCCAATTCATCCGGTATGATTTCTTCGGACGCTGGGGCGTAATTGCGGTCTTGGCTGGCGGCTGTTTGATCGCTCTAATCTCGCCTCGGACAATTGAGATCCATGGATTGCCATCGGCCGAATACTACGCGCTGCTCATATTTGCGGTTCTTGGCATGGTGGTGTTGTGTGTCGCTCTCGAATTATTCACAATCTTTCTGGCAGTCGAGATCATTGCCGTTGCCATGTATGTCCTTGTTGGACTGAAACGCAATTGCACCCGATCTACCGAAGCTGCTTTGAAATATTTCATACTGGGCGCGCTCTCCGGCGGATTTATGATTTTTGGCTTTGTATTTCTCTATGGTGGGGCGGGAGGAAATTCCACCTTGGGTCCCATCGGCTTTTCCATGTTGCGCTTGAACTCACCGTGGGCCATGGGCTGTCTGGTTCTGGGGCTAGCCTTCACGCTCGCCGGG
>Ga0315277_10002350_pt1 | contig 26460 bp, 27 predicted proteins | sample YL17G05_15_MG_FD_203695 | JGI IMG/M metagenome (GOLD analysis project Ga0315277, IMG submission 203695) | Sediment microbial communities from Yellowstone Lake, YNP, Wyoming, USA - YL17G05_15 | ecosystem: Environmental > Aquatic > Freshwater > Lake > Sediment | place: USA: Wyoming | collected... | reverse complement strand
ATGCATATTCCCGGACCTATGTTCCCTTCCATTTGATGACATTGGAGTTCTTCAGAGAAGTGAGTAAGGATCTCACCCCGAACGGGGTAGTCGTTTCCAACATCATCGCCTCCCTATCAGGCTCATCCTCAGAGCTACTCAAGGCAGAATGTAGCACCGCCAAACAAGTCTTCAGCAACATCTACGTTTTCCAGGCCGGAATCGGCGCGACTGAAAGCACGAGAGACTATAGCACGACTCAGAATCTGGCACTCGTAGCCACAAAGATACAGAAACGATACTCCAAGGAGGAATTGATCGCGAAAGCAGCATCAAGCAACGTGATCAAGATTGCTGATTTCCATCAGTACGCCAAGACCTTGGTTGAAGACGAGTGGACTGCGGTCAGTCGAATAGTCCTGACTGATGATTACGCACCTGTCGAAACACTGCTCAATCCGCTCACTGGGGAGAGAATCGAGAAGGAAGAACGACCCCCCTCTATGCGGTCCTTCCGGCCAAGTGACCTACTTATCCTCTTGTCACTCTCGGTTATCTTGGTTGCGATGTGGGCTCAAGATCTCTTTGGATGGGACCTTGGCAAGATCAAGCGAAGGATCCCCGAACACAAGAGTTGAGAACAAACGTACCAAAGCAGATGGAGTCTCGCGAGCTTCCTACCGTTCTGGCCTTCTTCTTGCCATGAACACAATCAACGCCCCAATCCCGATGGTTGCCGTTGCGATGCTATATTGGAAAGCCGTAGCCGGCCCTGCGCGAGTCCACAACGCTCCGAATATGAGGTTCGCAGCCAATGAGCCTGCACCGATGAGAGTATAATATAGAGCGTAGGCGGTTCCTTTCAGTTCGGGCCTAGCGAAGTCAGGGATCATGGCTCGCTGAACAGTCTCAGTGATGGCGAGATAGCTTCCGAAGAGAAAGGCTAACGGAAACGCGTAGAGAGGGTTGCCAGTGAGGAAGAGGCCTGAAACCGAAGTAGCCAAAAACACAGCATAGCTGAGGCAAAGAACCCGAATCTTTCCAATTTTGTCAGCCAATACTCCAGCCGGTAAGCCAAGCACAACTGTCGCGGCATTTAGACATGCATAGACCAACGGGATATCGTTCTCTTGAACGCCTAAGGATCCTGCCTTCAAGAGGATGAATGAGAAGTTGTAGGCACCTATGGTAAACATTCCCAAAACCAAGAGCAGAAAGGCAAATTCTCGATTCAGCACATCTCTGGCATTCTCGAAGACGCTCGTCTTTCTCGCCTGTCCTCTCGTGTCAACCACGAAGAAGAGAAGTATCAACAGAGCTATTGCGGCGGGTACAAAGGAGAGCCAGAAGACTCCACGAATCCCAATAATGGGAACTACGAGGAACGCCAGAAAAGGTCCCAAGATAGCGCCAACCTGGTCTAGCGATCGGTGGAGGCCGAATGCTTTTCCAGATTTCGACTTTGCAGTCGAGTCGCTGATGAGCGCATCTCTCGGCGAGGTGCGAATTCCTTTTCCTGCTCTGTCCGCCACCCTCACTGCAAAGGCATGTGTCCAAGAGCTGGCAAATGCGAAAAGTGGTTTGGCGATTGTGGAAAGCCCATACCCGAGGAGCACGAGGGGTTTCCGTCTGCCAATCTTGTCAGTCAATACCCCGGCGAAGACCCTGAAAAGGTAGTTCACAGCTTCCGCAATCCCCTCAATCAACCCCAGAACTAGTGCGGATGCGCCCAGATCTCTCACAATGTAGAACGGCAACACGCCAAGAATCATCTCGGTTGACACATCTGTAAAGAGGCTTACATATCCCAGCCTCACGACGTTCTTGAAACCAGGTTCCACTGGTCGTTTGTCCTCTGCGTCACGCATTCATATCCCTCAACACTGCTGTTACACGTTTGTTTGCGAACTTCAGAGTTTCTCTAGAAAAGCATACTTAAAAGGCGGCTGGGGCCCTCCGTCGGATTCTTTCAAGCCATCCGAAAAGAAAAGCCAGTTCTTCCTCTCCGGCTACCAAGAATAAATAGCCGCCATGTCAAGGAGTTACATGCTGCTTGGCCGAAAGAGAAGTTGGTACATAGTCTTGTGAGCGAGCCAGGGTTAGCCTTGGTTTGTATCTGAGGCTGTGGCGCTCGGCCGACATGGCGCGAAGCTCGCCAGAGATGGTAGAGTTCCCGTTCGGCTCGGTGAGAGCATACCGATGTGGTGCTAGGAGCAAAAGATCGCGCGAACGCCACTGAGGAAAGCCGATCCCCTTCGAAAGCCAAGTAGCGCATTCTCTATTCCCCTAACAGCGATCTACAGGATTTCTTCTGCTTTCTTGTTTGGAGAAAGTGGGTGGCCGATGATGGCTGCGCACTTACCTAAGGTCTCAATGTATGTCTCAGGGTCCACTTCGTTTACTGAGCCTGAATCCACGTCTATCACTTGGACCGAATGAAGCCGCGCCTCTCTGATTCTATCCAAAGATATTGGAGGATTCCTGTAGTATCTGTCGCATAGCTCCTTTGCCTCTTTGAGTTCAGCAGTATCCCTTCGGCCGGGAGGTTTCTGGAAGAATGAGCGCACCGGCAATACACAGTGAGGAGGAACGCCGAGCATGAATTTGTTCGAGTGTGAACTGTAACGGGCTATCTTGCTGGTGATCCGTGCAGTGAAGAATGCGCTTGGATCCAGAGCGTGCTCCGGGGGAATAAAACCCGTCTCAACCTCAACTATGGCTCTACCATCTCCTTTGACGCCGAAAACATCGCACACAAGTGAGCCGTCCAGCTGTTGCTCAACCGTCACATCATAACCTTTCAGAATGAGGTAGTATGCACAGACCAACTCCATGGCGGAGTGGTTGATCTTGACTAGGTTTTGATGATGAAGTTCAACTAGCTTCGATTTGACCACGTCCAGTTTCCCAAGGTTCTCAGGACTGGCCTTCAAGGAAATCCTGTGGAATAGAGTTGCCAAGTCTTCATCGAATTTTTCATCAGGCAAAGGATGTGTCGCCTTACCTTGGAGAACTGTTTCTCAAGGTATTCAAATGTGACCTGCATGTGGATTATTGTTTCGATAGCAATCTCTTGATGACATAGAATTCCTCTTCGGTTCCGTCGACGAATGTTCTCTGCGAAAGAGCCTTTTCGAGTTCATGAATCGTGAGGTATTCGCCTTTCGTGGCTTCTGACCTGTTCAGTTTCGGCCTCTTCTTAGTCACAACGTAGAAGAACGTGATGTTCTCCTTCTCTTCTTCTCCTCTATAGCTGAATCTTCCCAAGTAGATCGGCGTCTCGACTAAGCCTAGCTCTTCCATTAGCTCTCGCACCGCCGTTTCTCTCGTATCATCCCCGTATGTCACATGTCCTCCAACACTTGTCTCCCATTGGCTGGGAAACATGTCTTTCGATCGGCTTCTCTTCTTAACGAAGATCCGCCTTCTGCGATCAAACACTATCACGTGTACGGCTCTGTGGATTATCCCACGCCTATGACATTCTGCCCGCCTCTTCTTGCCTATGACTCGTCCTTTTGAGTCCAATGCCCAGAGGTATTCATCGGCCGATTTTGAACTGGGATTGTCAACCCGCTTTGGTCCCATGCTTCCTCCCGCCACGTTCGCCCTCACTCACCTATTGAAATCTAGGCAAAGGCCAATCACAAACCATTATCTTTTGCGAGAGGGCATCGATCTGAAAGGTCAGAACTGCGAATGACTGAAGTGGCGCACGGCTCCTCCATGAAAGAGGCAATCCAGAGATTCTCTGATCACATCTCTACTGAGGACACGAGACGGTTTCTGCTTCTCATCTTTGTCGTGTTTGGTCTGAAGGTTCTAGTCGCATGGGCCGTTTACGGCTTGGCCACTCAAGGTGGTAAGGTGTTCGCCACATTTTGGATGAAGGAGTGGGGAATTCAGCACAATGGAGGCTGGCCTCTCCTGTTTCATGGTTGGGATAGTGCGTGGTACATCAGAATCGCTAAGACAGGATATTCCTACCCAGCATACGCGTTTCTTCCAGCCTACCCTTTCATGATCCAGATAGCAAACCTGCTGATAGGCGAATGGCTGCTATCATCCTTCATCGTCTCCTTCGCACTAGGCATACTCGCAGTTCCCATGTTTCAGCTCCTAGCGGAGAACTACATGAACAGGGATCAAGCTGCGGTTATGACGCTGCTGTTCTTTCTCTTTCCACCCGTATTCCTGTTCACCAGCATAGCCTACACTGAATCTCTCTTTACCGTAGCAGTCTTGGGGGCGTGGCTCTTCTGCTTGAGAAAGCGTTGGCTCATCTCAACAGCATTCGCGGTGATTGCGTCTCTAACAAAACTCTATGGATTGCTCATTGCGCTGCCATTGGCCATGCGCTTACTCCGAGAAAGAAGGAGGAAGCTTGCGTTTCTTACGCTGTTCATTCCCTCAATCATCTTCACTGGATGGAACTATTACCTTTTCGAACTGAGTGGAGACTGGGTAGCCTATTGGTCTTCTCAAAACCATTGGCGAGAGGGCTGGCCGTTTGGCATCACCAGTATCCTTCGTTCCGTGATCGAACTTGGATGGAGTATGAGTGAGTCGTCGTTCATCTCTCTGATGGGGGCCGTGATCATCATTTTATGGCTCATTATGATTGCTCTCATCGCGATTCCGATCGTCGGCTCGATTGGAACAGACCGAGACTTCGGTCTATATGGTATGCTGCTTTTTCTCTTCATAGTTTCATTCGGAAGCGTCTGGTCCTTTGCTAGGTTCCTGCCTTTTATTCTTCCAGCTTGGTTGACTGTGAGAACTAGAAACAGATTCGTCATAACGGCTGTTATTGTTAGCTTTCCGGTGATCAGTCTAGTCCTTTGGTATCAATTCGTTGTGCTCGGCGCTTGGGTAGGATAGGATTTTCTCTTGCCTTGCGAATACGAGAGTGAACTGCGCGAGAAAACTCGATGTCTAGTATTGGTTATGGTGTAGTATGTCCGCAAGCTTCATCTTGGGCACATGAAGGATGTTTTGCTTATCCTTCCAGTACTTGATGGAATCTTGAAACTCCTCGACGACTGGGCTCTCGTTTGGATAGCCCAACGCGACAACCAAGTCTATTTCGCAGTGATCAGGTACCTTCAGAATCTTGCGAAGTCGATCCCGGTCGACTGATCCTAGGAGGCATGAGCCTATGCCTTTCTCGTAGGCTACGAGGGATATGTATGCTGCTGCGATTCCGACATCATGACTTCCTCCCTGAGGTCTCTTCTGTCGATTGATGAGAATCACGATGTAGGCTGTGGGTTCTTCGCCTGGCGGAGGATTCCCTTTCGGAGCGATGTAACCCGCCCACTTCAGAGTCGTGAGAACCTGTGGCAGCAAAGCCTCATCGTCAGCGATAATGTATTCGCAGGGCTGCATGTTGGCCCCGGACGGAGCCAATCTTGCTGTGTCAACGCAGCTTTCCAAAGTACTGTAAGGAATCTTCCTCTTCTGAAAACGTCTGATCGTCCGGCGCCGTTTGGCGAGATCCTCCACGCCCAATATGCTTCCTTCCGCTAGAGAAAGCTCAAAAGATGAATTTCAAGCTGTCGAGCAGCTTCGAGATAAGAAGCGCTTTGTACGTCAGATAATCGATGTGGCTCAAGAATGGCGTTCCTCCGCTGACCTACGTCAGGATGGGGAGAGAGAGTGGCGGGTGGTACCATCCGAGTCAAATGCTGGACAGTAGCTGAATGTCACGCTGGGGCCGGCCAGCGCTATTATGCTTCGTAGGCAGATCGGATGTGAGCGGATTGATGCTAAATTGATTGTCAAGGAATTGATGAGTACCAACGTATTCTCCATTGGTTCAGAGGCCACCGTGAAGGAGGCTGTGAGCAAGATGGCTCAGCAGGAGATAGGAAGCTTGGTCGTGATTGAGCAAAGCAGGCCGATAGGCATCGTAACAGAAAGGGACCTATTGTCAAGAGTACTGGCGCTGGGAAGAAAGGGCGACGTAAGTACAAGTCAAGATGATCATGTCGAGGCCCCTGATCTGTGGCGCACCAGACATGGATGTCAGCGAGGCCGCGAGATTCATGATCCGTAGAGGGATCAAGAAGCTTCCTATCACTCAGGATGGCCGCATGATTGGTATCCTGACTTTGACGGATGTCTGTGCAGCTCAGCCAGATATGGTCGGGGTTCTCGAAGAGGAAACGAAAGGGAAGCTTCCCAAGAGATTCATGAAGAGACTGGCGAAGAGATACTACAAGACCTAGAGACTTGTGATGCAGAGGGTATTCGTGCGGATTTGTGGTAGAGGATAGTCTAGGCGGGTTTTGTGGAACCTAGAGGTCTTTGGGATTTTCTAGGCCTTCTTGGCCAGCGTATCGACTTTGCTTCTTGCGTTCTTTAGAACCCTCGTGACGCTTTCGGTCAGGAAGCCTAGGTCTCCTCCTAGCTGAATCATCTTGAATCCCTGTTGAATGCTCGTCTCAACCGGTCCTGCTGGCGCCAGAAGTCCGGGCGAGACATTGTGCGCCTTGCACGTGGAGACAACCTTCTCGACGGCTTTCAGGAACTTCGAGCTGTCGAACTGCCGAAAGACTCCAAGCGACATCGAGAGATCGTTGGGTCCAACGAAGATCGCGTCGATTCCTTCTGTGGTCACTATGTCTTCCAGGTTCTTCAACGCGAGTTCAGTTTCAACTTGCGGAATGATCATAACCTCAGCGTTTGCAGTGTTGGCGTAGTCTGGGTCTCTCATGGTAGGACGTCTAGGGCCCCAGCTCCTTATTCCCTCAGGTGCATATTTCGAAGCGCGAACAGCCTTTGTAGCATCTTCCTTGGTATTCACGAGTGGAACGATTACAGAGTATGCTCCGATGTCCAATGCCCTGTTGATGAGGCCAAGATCGTTGGACACAACCCGAACCATTGGCACACTTGGTGAATAGCTTATCGCCTGAATCATTGCTTGAGTGGTTTGAGTGTCGAGACTCGTGTGCTGCATATCGAAGGTAATGTAGTCTAATCCCAAGTTGCCCAAGGATTCCGAGACTTCTAGGAATCCTATTCCAAGGGTCACTCCAAACGTGACTTCGCCTCGTTTCAACTTAGCTTTCAACGCGTTCTGCAATTCTGCTCCCTCAATTCATGCCTGAATACAAACGAAAGCTCTTGCCGGTTCATCTGTCTTTCCATGAGGGCTATTTGAGACCATGCTAGCTACTGGACGAGTGCAGATTCTTGGCAACGTCCTCAAGTCCCAACGCGAGAAGTTTCTCACGGCTGGGCTTGCCTGTTTGGACGTCCCAGTCCATCAACTTGAAGTACTCTCTGACTTGAGAATCAACATCAACAGTCACACCTTTGAGTGGCCCCCGGCCCTGCGGCGGCTTGCCAATAGCTCTGTCCGGCAGCTTGAAGTCCGATGGGCGGAACCCTTCCCTAACATTGAAGGCTTGTCTGATGGCCGCAATCCTCTCCCCGACCTCCAAGAAGTCATGTACAGACAGATTCCATCCGGTGACTGCGTTCAGGAACTTCTCGTATGCTGGTTTCGTGTTGAAGATACCTGAGAATTGACAGATGACGAGCGCGTTGACGCAGTGCATGTTCTTCACCATGGCTGCGTGGGCGATGGCGCGGTCCTTGGACGAGCCATCATACTTGTTTCTGATCTCGGGGATCTCCATTCCCGGTACCTCGTTCTTCAGTCCCCATTCGGCGCCTTGCGTATGGCGAGCTGGCGTAGCGTCAGCAACGTATGTAGTGGCGAGCCCAGGTGTATGCTTGGGATCATGCATCGGAAGCTCCTGGCCCCCGACGTGCATCGCGTACCGCTCCGACCCCTTACCAATCTTCGCGGAAGCCCGCATGACCCCATCTGCAAGAACTGCTCCGAAGCCCTTTCCTTCAGCCACGTTCTGAGTCATCTCCACTATTGCTTCGGAAGCGCCCCATCTCAGCTTGATTCCGTCGGTCTTGGAACTGTCGAGAATCTTCTCTTCGCTACATTCGATCGCAAAAGCGACGACAGTTCCTGCGCTTATTGTGTCCAGTCCGTATTCGTTGCATATGTCGGAACAGCGCATTATGGATTCTAGGTCGCTGTTAAGGAGAAGTGATCCGTAGCTGGAAGCGGTCTCGTATTCTGGCCTGTGAACATGAATCGGACATTTTCCGTCTAGACGCATGATGGTGCCGCAGCCGATGCTGCAGCCGAAGCACGCATACCTTCTCTCGGCGTACTTGAGGTTCGCTTCAGCATTGATCTTCGCGGCCTCTGGGAAGTCAACCTCGCCGACGCCTCCCCAGTTCTTCACCGGCGAGTCGCCGTTCAGGGCGGATGGTTCAGTGATGTTAGTGGTCCCGTATTTCTGGAACTCCTTGAAGTCTTCATCCTTCAAGCTTGCATGGATCCATTCTCGTGTCAGCTCTTTCAATCTGTCGGGATCAGCTATCTCTGGAGGCTTCGACCCTCTCACGACCACGGCCTTAAGGTTCTTGGAACCCATGACCGCTCCGACACCGGACCTCCCTGCTGCGCGTCCCTTGTCGTGCATTATTGCGGAGATGAGTGAGCGCCTTTCACCTGAAGGTCCGATACACGCTACTTGCGCTTTCTCATCACCCACTTCGTCCTTCAGAGCATCCTCCGTTTCAGCGTCCTTCCTCCCCCACAGATGCTTGGCCTCTCTGACCTCTACAGTGTCGTTTGTGACGAGCACATACACCGGTCCGCTTGCTCGGCCATAGAAGAGGACCGCGTCGAATCCAGTATTCTTCAGCTCTGGTCCCCAGTATCCGCCGCAGCGGGAGTCGCCCCAAGTTCCTGTCAAAGGCGACTTACAGAAGACTCCAAAGCTTCCGGTCGAGAATGTTCCGGTCCCGGTGAGTATGCCTGTCGCAAGACCCAGGATGTTGTCCGGCCCAAGCGGATCTATCTTTGATCTGAGTTCCGAGTATAGAAGGCGGGCACCTAGGCCGTAGCCTCCGAACCAGTCCCTGTAGAATTTCTCAGAAAGCTCCTGAGTTGAATGTCTTCTTGTCGTAAGGTTGACGCGAAGTATTTTGCCATTAAAACCAAGACCCATGTCTGTCACACGTGCATGGTAATGCTGTCCAATCTATTTCTAGGTTCTCAATTGGTTCTGAGTTGACCGATTCAACTGACGTGTCTCAATCCGTTACTGACCTAAGGGGGTTCAAGCGATCTGTTTATCTGCTGTTCCTTCAAGGAGATCGCGAGTTCCGAATAAGGAGGAGCAATGTATGAGTGAGAAACGAAAGAAGATGCTTTACGTCCAGACGAGTGGAACAGACACCCCTGAACGATTGTACGCCCCATTCATACTCGCGAGCACAGCGCGAGCGATGGATCTTGATGCAACAATCTATTTCCTCATGAAAGGAGTCACGGCGCTCAAGAAGGGGGAAGCCGAGAAGATCAAATTGGGTAGCTTTCCAAGCCTAAGCGAAGTCATGGATCAGGCTATCAAAGCTGACGTGAAGCTTATGGTCTGTGAGCAGAGCTGTATGCTGCTGGGGCTTCAGAGAGGGAACTTCGTTGATCCTGCAAAGATTGTGGGTGCCGCAACTCTGAATGAGTTGGTTCTGGAGTCTGATGGAGTGCTCTGCTTCTGAACTGAGTATCCAGCGTATGTGAGCTCTCCGTGACTCTTGGGTGTTGAACTCTCTCTCGCGATCCAGACGTGTGTTAGGTGCCTTGCTGCTCTCAGGCCATCAGCGTTTCACAGTACTCTTCCTCGTGACAGACCTTTGCCTGCTTACTCTTCTCTGCAGAGAGGTTCGCAGCTTCTTTGAATCACTTCTCTCTATGACTTCAATTGCTTCTTTGTCTCCGCGCGGCGGTTCCTGTTCAAATCCAATCTTTCGAAGGATGACTGGCTTCAATTCGAGATCGATTTCGTAGCCCCAAGAGTTTCTTCCTAGCTCTCTGGCCACCTTCGTGGTTGTGCCTGATCCGAGGAATGGGTCAAGTATCGTTTCGTCGACGTAGGTGAAGAGTTTGATTAGTCTTCGAGGAATTTCTTCAGGGAACGCGGCTATGCCTTCTTCGGGCCTTCCCTGCAAGGGTAACACGTTCGTTATCTTCCACACAGTTAGGTACCATTCTCTCTCATTGTACTCGTGCGTATCTATTCTGGACTCTTCTTTGATTCTATGATCCATTGTCCGGACATATTCGTAGTCAAATCTGCCTTTCTGAAAGATGATGATGCTCTCTTGGATGTTGTCTGGATAGAAGTACATTGGGTAAGGGTTCTGTAGCATTACGCCGCTTCTTCTACTGATTCTTGTGTAGCCTTTCGGCTTGACCCAGACAATTCTGTCCCTGTATCTGAAACCACTTTCAACCATGATTCGCGTTATGTCAGCGACAACAGGATACTTCTCTCCCTTAACGAGCATGTCGTCTGTCACGTATGCTGCGATTCTTCCAGGCGCCAGTACCCTGTATAGCTCCTTCGAGAAGGTCTTGATGAGTTCGAGGAATTCGTCGTAGTCTTTGAAGAGGCCTGGATAGTCAAATGGAGCGTTGTAGTACGGAGGCGAAGTAACCATCAGGTGGATTGACTCTGATGGTATCTCATGCATGTCTCTGCAATCGCCAAAGACAAGCTTATGCCACGTACGCATTTCTACTTCCCTTGGTCTGTCGGCCCTGTCCTGAAGGTGGCGAGGAAGGCCCATGGGCTGGCATCTTACTCATTCGGTCAGAAGATGGACCAATGATCCTTTTAACGGTAGTCTAGGCGCAAATCCATCCCGCGTAGAGGCGAACATATTTCTTTGCCATCAGGATAAGGGTGGTCGCCACGAGGCTCTGGCAGATAAGGGCCACCGATCAATGCGGAGAGGACTGACAGAGAATGAGATCCAGATCCATTGCTGGTGTGACCTTTGATCTTTGGCAAACGCTCATCTTAGATGAACCCGAAAAGGATCTGGTTAGGCGTGAGTTGAGGTGTCAAGGACTATGCAGGGCTCTATCGAGGTTTGGCATAGATCTCGCATTCCAAGACATCCTGAGGGGATATGACGAGAGTGCAATTTGGTTCCAGACCTTTTGGAGAAGGAATGAGGACATATCGACGGTCGAGCAGATCCGCTACATTGTGAGCATTGCCTCGAAAAGCAAGGTACTGCTGCCGCACGAGCCGAAGGCGATTGAAGAGCTTCAGGAAGCTTACACGGCCCCTGTCTTCTCGGTTCTTCCCGTCCTAAACGAACATGTGTTTTCAACTTTGGAGTGTCTGCGGCGTCGAGCCTACAAGATAGGTCTGATCAGCAATACTGGTCGTAGTCCCGGCCGAACTCTGCGTAGGCTCTTGGACAGATTCGGGATCCTGAAATTCTTCGACGCGACAATCTTCTCTAATGAGGTAGGATGGCTGAAACCTGACAGACGAATCTTCATGTCGGCCGCAGAGAAGCTTGGAGTCGAGCCTGCGAGTATTCTTCACGTTGGCGATGATCCTGAACGTGATGTTTGGGGCGCTAAGCAGGTTGGGATGAAGGGGCTTCTGTTGAGATACGAGGTTCCAGAAGGGTTCAAGACGTATCCAGGTTCTCTTCTTGCTTTAGGTAGAGGTACTCGGTCAATCAGGGATTCAGAGATCAAGTCTGACGGCCAAGTCAACTCTCTCAAGGAAGCTCTGGAGTTTATTGACTCTCATTGTCCTTGATCTCTACTGCGGACTTTTGGATAAGGGAGAAACTGGAGCACAACCAATCCGGCAATCAAGAAGGCTATGCTGAATGGGATGACGTACCAGATGTTGTACAGTCCTATGGCGGCAGCTGCTGCGGTCGGTGCAATGGCGGCTATGAGTCCTTCCGAGAAGAAGTAGATGCTGTAGCTCAGCCCTCGATCTGTTGAAGGACTTATGTCCGCTACCATTGTGTTCATGGGCACCCATATGCTGTGACTGAAGAACGAGTAGACGACGTATAGAACTGCAAGCAAGAAGAGCTGCGATGTTTCTCCCACAAGCGCAAGGGAGATGGCGCAGCCAAGGATGGATAGGCTGAGGGTCTTCTTCGAATTCATCTTCTCTCCCAAGAAGCCTCCGCTCAGAGCACCCACCACTCCCATGAAAGGCCCCAATCCAAAGATCAGGCTGGCAGTAGTCTCTGAGAGTCCTCTAGACTGCACAAGATAGGTTGTCATGTAAGTCGTCGTCACCGTGTTACCCACTTCTCTCAATCCTATGGCTGCTAGAAAGACCACGAACGCGCCGGAAAGGACAACCGATATCCTTGATAAACTGCCTCGTGTCTCGGCCACCTTCCTTTCCGACACCTTCTCAACCTTCAGGAATCCCAGAATGATGAATCCCCAGACGAGAACTGGAAAAGCCCAAGCCAGATAGGTTCCTCTCCAACCTATGGTTGGCAAAGAGATTGTGAGAGTAAGGAGACCAATGGCGACACCCAATCCCCCGAGAGCGTTGTGGAATCCGATTGATCTGCTCATTCTGTTCTGATCCACAGATCTACTTATCTGGCTCAGACCTGCGACATGGTAGACGGGGGAAGAAAGCTTCAAGACTGACACTGCTAGCACTAGTGTCCAGAAAGTGTTTGTCTGACTCAAGACGATGGCTGAGATTCCTTCTATCATCATGCTGGCGAACAGCAGGTGCTTGGCACTGAAGCGATCCACCAAGAAGCCCGAAGGAACGTTCATCAGAAGTTGAACAAAGCTTGGTATCGTTGCCACGAGTGAAGCTTCGAGAAGGCTTAATTGGAATTCCTTGATGTAGACTGGGATCAGAGCCACCTGTATCATTAGATAGACCTCGAGAAACATGTGCGTGAAGCAAATCATCCAGAATTTCCTGTCCATCTACCTGTCACGACCAGTCATCTTACATGCACAACTCCGTGAGCCAATGAGCCGTAGCGATAAGCAAAGAGCAAATAAACTCTTCAATTGAGTGGAGAAAAAAGGCCCGGCAGACTCGTCGATCGTAGGCGAGCCTTGGTTACAATGGCGTAACGGGTCTATCTCTTGATCGGTAGTTCTCGTGGATTGTAGTATCTGATCGTTGTAGGAACCGCTCGCACTTCACTGGGAACTGGAGGAAACCGTGGATCAGGCGGGAACGCATACATATCTGCGCAGCACGGGTACGGATACTCTGCAGCCTGATAGGCTGCGCTGTAGACTAGGTCGGTTCCAGGCGGTTCTATCTCCGGGGTTTGAGGTGGTTCGGGAAGCGGGTAGGGAACACGTTGTGCCGGTGGCTGGTAGTAGTATGCCTGAGGGGGAGGCTGATAGTAGTACTCCTGCGGCGGCGGTTGATACACGTAACGTTCCGGCGGTGACTGGAAGTAATGCACTTCCGGCGGAGGAAGATAGTAGACCTCAGGCGGTTGCTCAACGAAAGCCTCCTGAGCAGGTGGCTGATAGACGCGCTTCTGCACCGGAGGTTGATAGTAGTACTCCATTTTGGGTGGAAGGTATCTGACTCTGACTGGTGGCTGAGATACATAGTAGTAAGCCAATGCGCATACCTCTGTAACTGCATCTTGCTCTGTGAATCCCTGATATGTAAGATTGTTGCCTATCGTCCTCCATCTCAGTGTGTGAAAGAGATTGTTCGCGTGGAATCGTGGAGATCTAGCTGGGAGGAACAAGTGGCAAGACCGCAATTGCCAAGGCTAGGGCCAGTATGCCTGCCAATATGGCTGTGAGGGCGCCTACGACAAAGGGTTTGGCACCTAACTTTGAGATGGCCTTGAAATTGACCTTAGATCCCACCCCAGCGAAAGCTGTCGCAAGCAGAAATGGCAAGACCGTGGATGATAGCGTACTCTTGATCACAGGCCAGTTGAGTTCCGGGGATCCGAACTGTGAAGCATATGTGTCGAAAAAGGCACATAGAAGTGAGTTGATAATGAACACGATGCCATAAGTCGGCAAGACGATTTTCGTCACCTTCCTGTCAACTGAGTTCTTCTCCATTCTACTGAAGAGGTATGTGGCAACCAAAACCATCGGGCCTATCATGAATATCCGTATCGATTTGACCAGCAGTGCCGCGCCGATGGCCTTGGCTCCCAATGCTCCTGCCGCCGCTATGACTTGAGCCGTTTCATGTATCCCAGATCCACACCATATGCTGTACGCATTGAGATTGGATCCAAGCCATTTGCCAACCAATGTGCTCACATAGAGGAAAGGATAAGCAAACATGGCGAAAAGGCCGAAGAGAGTTATGCAGGCCAACGCCAAGCCCATCTCTTCTTCCTTTGCTCCTATGGCAGGCCCGGTTGCCGCGATCGCTGATGCTCCGCATATGCAGGTGCCTATTCCTATCAATGTGGCTAGTGCATTGCTGATTCTAAGCTTCCTGCCGAGCCAGATGCTGAAAAAATACGAGAAGAATATCACCACAAGCGCGTTGATGACTCCGATCCCAACCTGCATCCAAATCAAACCGCTCGTCACTATTCCAAGGGCCGCTATGGCGCCTCTCAGTAAGTCTCTTGCACAGAAGCTGATTCCTGACGCAAATCTGTCCGGCAGTCTCGCCACATTCGAGATGATGATGCTGAAGATGAACGCCTACATCAGGCTGCTTATCGGCTTATAGCTAAGCCACGCAACGAAAGAAATCGCAGCAAGTCCAACGCAGAACGTTATTCCCGGCAGAAGTGTGACAGATTTTGAGCGAACTTGCGCACAGGTTCCAGTCATTTCATCCTCACTACGGTTCCTGCATTCAATGCGCGAGCTGTCAATTGATTCAAAAGCATTTCTGAAACACACTGAGCTGTCTGGAAGAGATGGCACGTTGATGGTCTCCAGTTGAGTCCAAACGAAAGCTTCAGTCTCGGCGTAATGCTGCTACTGCAAATAGGAATGCAACAGTCCCGAGGGCCGCCTTGAGAATCCAAGCTGGCGTGAAAGAGCCGTAGGTGTCGATCAGGAATCCTGTGTAGGTTGTCCACAGTGCACTGATTCCGAAGCCGATTGTGAAGAAGAAGCCCAGCAGGATGTCTCTCTGTTGGGGTGTTGAGATTGACGCCAAGTGTGCTTGCAGTAGACTTGAGAAGGAGAATGAGGTGATACCGATAATGAAGATGTGGGGCACGAGCAATAGTCCGAACGAGTTGTGAAGTGTTAGAAGGAATATGGCTATCGCGCCTGAGGCTAGGATTGCGGAGGCTGTTTCTAGGCTGCCGAACCTGTTCGCCAAGTGGCCGAATAGTATTGTGCCAATGACTCCTCCCACAACCGCGACTGAGTAGATTATACTTGTTTCGAAGATTCCCACGTTCAGCTGGTTTTTCAGAAAGAGAGGAATGTAGGTTGTTATGATGTCCATGCCTGTTCCGCTACTTGCAAAGGCTTGAACTGCAACGATTAGAATCGCGTTTCTCATACGGATGACCGACTTTATGTCTCTCCAGAGATCAGATCTTTCTCTGCTGTGGATGGTCCTTGAAGCTGATTCTTCACCTTTGAGATAGTAGAGTACGCCTAAGCCGGCCACAAGTGGAACTATGCTTAGAACATAGGTGGCGAGGCGCCATCCGAAGAATATGGCTATGGACGATAGCAGGACTGGGCTGATCATGTTGCCAACATAACCCAAACCATAGTGTATTGACAGTGCCCCTGAGACTTTCTCGCGTTTGAACTTCTGAGCCAGTATTGACGTTCCAACAGGGTGCTGAGCGGCCTGGCCACTTCCGCTCACCACCATTGCTCCTACAAGCTCCACAAATCTATTCACAGCTCCGGTGATCAAACATCCAACAGATATGAGGAGGTTTCCAACTCCAAGCAGGGTTCTCTTAGAGGCGTATCTGTTAAGGAGACTCCACATCATCTGTAGAAAACCAGATACTATAGAGCTGACTCCGGTCACAATGCCCAACTGCGTATAATTCAGATTCAGATCAGACATCATGTAAGGGTAGAGAATCGACATGCCAACATAGAAATGCTGAGCTAGATGAGAGAACGTTACTACTGAAAGAACGCCTCGCTCGGTTCTTCCTCGTGATTTTGATTCACTCATCGGTCATGGCTTCCCAGTAATTCACGAACCTCCGAATCGATGCGGTCTCCGATTTAAGTCGTTGCATCTGAAGAATAGCAGGGAAGATGTTGCTTCTCATCACATCTCGAATAGGCTTTGAATCAGCTTTTCAAGGAAGTGCGGACTGAACCAGAAAATCCGGTCTGCACATCAACTTCTTACGTCAAGAAGGCACTCTCCTTGGTGACCTGAATGCTGCTGGTCAAGAAGATCTGACAACATTGATGTCAGACAGTATCCACCTACGGCCGTGCAGGCCTAACGACATAGGCTATCTGATAGAGATCTATCGTGAAGGATTCGCTTGTGAACTGGTGTTCTTCTTCAGAAGGTTCTGCGGACGTTTCTTTGAGGCGCTCTTCTGTCTCCTTATAGATGACACAATCGTGGCTGAGGCGAAGGAGCAGGTTGTGGGATTCATAATAGCTGTACTCGGCCTTAGGCCTTTTCGAGGCATTGGGCTTACCCATTTGATGCTAACGCTTCCTTTGCTGTTTGCGTCTGCCAGGCCTGCATTCCTGATCTATGTCTTAAAGAAACTGAGAAACACGGCGTGGGGCAAGCGTCAGGTTGGCATAGGCTGTATTGCAGTGAGAAGGATGTATCGAGGAAAGGGGATTGGAGGGACTCTCATGCGGGAAGCTCTGGCTAAATACCCTAATGAGAACGCAACTTTGGAAGTACGTTCGTGGAACGAAAGTGCACTACGTCTCTACGAGAGGGCAGGTTTCCAGAGGACTGGCACATGGAAGGATCCTCTAGGACAGTGGATCAACATGAATACTCGAATGTGATTTTGCTCCTTGGTGTGTACCTTGAGGCAGTGATCCGATTAGAACTTGTGGTGCCACATCATCTTCTGTCTTTTCCCGTCTACCGTCCTTTCCCTCCGGCCGGTTAACTCCTCGATGTCTATGACAACGCAGCAGCACGCGTCTATGGATCTGTTCTTACCTACTCTCAGACCGCCATCCGAAGTGGGTTTACGGTAGCGTTCGTCATGTTTCTCCCCAAAGAGCTGTAGAAGGCGAATTCTCTCATCTTCATTGCGCTCTATGCGTGCCTTTCCGAATGCAAGAACGCTGTCATAGTCCAGATGACACCTTGATTCATAGTGGTCGGTTACGTTGCCCATGAATTCGTCAACTTCAAAGCAACAGGTCGGGTTTTTGGCGATAAGGTCGAGTTTCTTTCCTTCCCATGAACAGTGAAAAGCGATCTTTGCATCATGGTAGATGAAGTTCATGGGGACAATGTAGGGCGATGAGCCATCGCTTAGAGCAACCCTGCCTACTTCTGCCCGTTTCAGAACATCTTCCATTTCCTTTAATCCGTCATGTGCGAGTTCGGCCTTGCTCATCTATCCGACACCTGGTCTCCGTTCAGAGAACGGACATGTGATTGCTGATGAGACTGATCTAACTTTGCATCTGTCTGCTATCCTTGAGCTTTGTTAGGCGCTCTAGACCTCTCATGGCTGCAGCTATTCTGGAAATCGTCTCTGGCTTCAGGTCCATCATCTCAAATGCGCGTCGGGCATAGGCTTGTCTGGCTCTGGGCGCGTATGGGTTCAAGTTCTGTATGGCAAGCAGCGTCTTGTTGATCTTTCGGAAGGAACGAAGCTGATTCACAGTTTTCTTCAAGGAGCGAGTAAGGAAGTTCACCATTCTTTGATCTGTTCTGATCGCCTTCTCCAGTTCTAATGCCATCACTAGGTACGCGTAGTGATGCATCACCTGCATTGCGGCCATAGCCTTGTCATGTTCTTCGATGGATGAGACCGTGACTCTGAATCCCATAGCCTGAAGAGCTTTGATCATTCGTTGCGAGAGCGGTCCAGGCTTTGCATGGATAGCGATTATGTTCTGACCCTTCATTTCTCTTAGAGACGGACCGAAGAGCGGGTGAAGGCTGAGGTATTCGATTCCTGCCGGGAGAAGCTCCCTCACTTTGTCGACTACTCCTGTCTTGACCGATGAGATGTCCACGAGTAGCGAATTGCGCCTCATATGTGGTAAAGCGTTCCTGCATGCTTCAACTATGTTCTCTATTGGTACCGTGACTATGACTATGTTCGCTTTGGCGAGATCGGTGACTTTTCCTACTTCAGCGTGGATCTTCGCGGCTGATCTCCTAGCTTTGTTTTCATCTCGACTGTAGATCAATGTGCGGTGCTTTGCCTTCTTGAAGAGTCTCGCCAGTAGGAGGCCCATCTGCCCAGTGCCGCCGATTACGGCTATTGTGCTCTGGGGTAGGATCCCAGCACTTTCAATCCGATTGTCTTCGTCGTGAGTTCTTCGAGGGCTTCTCGACATTTCGCATCCTTCCTGTGTCCTTCAAAATCGCAAAAGAACACGTATTCCCAAGCTTTACCACGTGCGGGTCTGGACTCTATCTTTGACAGACTGATCATTCTGCTTGATAGGGTTCCGAGGGCCTCGCTGAGCGAACCCGGAACGTGTTTGACTGAGAATATTATGGAGGTTCTGTCCTTTCCAGTCGACTCTCGATCCTCGTTGCTTAGCACGAAGAACCTTGTATGGTTTTCACGGTTGTCCTCGATCCCTTGCGAAAGGATCTTCATGCCGTAGAGTTGTGCAGAGAGCCCTGTGCCGATCGCTGCAGTCCTCTTGCTCTCACTTGCCAATTTCACTGCAGCAGCTGTGCTCTTAGCCTCAACTCGTGTCACCCGAGGGAAATTCTCATCCAGATATCGACGACATTGAGCTAAGGCCTGTGGATGAGACACAATCTCCGCTATGTCACTCAGGCCTGTATCTGGCCTAACTATCAGGTTGTGTGTGATTCGCAGTATGATCTCGCCTGAGATCTTCAGATCGGATTCGTTGAGTAGGTCAAGAGTCTCCATTACTGATCCTTCGTTTGAATTTTCGACCGGCACAATTCCCTTGTCCGCCTCTCCGACCTTGACAGATCGGAAGACATCAGCAATGCTTGGCCGCTCTTCGAGTGAGGCATTCATGTCACGGCTGTAGTGACGAGCAGCTTGTTCACAGAAGGTTCCTTGAGGCCCAAGAAATGCAACCTTGGTCTCCTCGATCTGAACGCTTCTGCAGAGACGTATGATCTCTCTGTACACGTCTTCTGTTGCATCTTGAGGAAGACCTCTTCGGGCGGCGTTCTCACCGACCCTCTGGATCACAGCCTGCTCCCTTGCCCTGTCAAGAATCGGGAGGCCCATCTTCTTCTTGTATTCCCCTATCTGTCTGGCAAGGCGGACCCTCTCGGCCAACGCATTCAATATCTGCGCGTCGGCAGCATCAATTCCTTCGCGTATCTTCTCCTTCTCATCCATATCAATCACCTTAGAAATTTGGGCAGCATCTGCATTCTGATCATGGAATCTGTCAAGACTATTGAGACAACCGCTTCAACCACAGGAACAGCCTTGGGCACCACGCAAGGATCGTGTCTACCTGTCACCTTGATGTCCGTTTCTTCCATTGTTCTCAGGTTGATGCTTCTCTGGATTCTGGAAATAGAGGGCGTAGGCTTGAGAGCCACCTGCACCACTATCGCCTCTCCAGTTGACAAGCCTCCAAGTATTCCTCCGGCTTTGTTTGATCGAAATGCAACTTTTCCGTTTTCAATGGCAAGTGGATCGTTGTTCTGGGAGCCTGTGGAAGAGGCGGCTCCGAACCCGGATCCGAACTCCACGCCTTTTACCGCTGGAATGCTGAAGAGTGCATGTGATAGTTCGCTGTCTAGTGAACCGAAGAGAGGATCTCCGATTCCTGGAGGAACACCGTAGGCCACGGCCTGCACTACGCCACCTATACTGTCTCCTTTCTCTCTCGCCAGCAAGATCTCTCTCTTCATTGCTTCGGCGGCGTCAGGATCACCGCATCTCACGGGGTTCGTGTAAATCGTTGCCCGTAACATGTCTTGACTGAGATCTGTCTTGGAGCGAACGTTACCTATCGAAAGGCTGTGGGCCAGGACTTCGATTCCTAGATGCGCAAGAAGCCTCCGGGCGACTGCCCCGGCCATGATGAAGGCAACAGTCATTCTGCCAGAGAATTGGCCTCCTCCTCTATGGTCATTGAGCCCTCCGTATCTTGCCTTGGCAGGATAGTCTGCATGTCCCGGCCTCGGCGTGTCCTTGAGAAGCTCGTACGGATGAGAGTCCACATCCCTGTTCTGGACCATCATGGCTATCGGAGCTCCCGTCGTCTTCCCATGGAAGATTCCGGACAGGAGCTCCACCTTGTCCTCTTCTACTCTAGGCGATGTGATGTCGGTTCCACGAGGAACCCGTCTGTCCAGATCACCTTGGATGTCGGCCTCGGTGAGCTGGAGCCCTGCTGGACAGCCATCAATCACTACACCTACGCATTTCCCGTGGCTCTCGCCAAAAACTGTGACTACGAACTCCTTTCCATAACTGCTACCGGCCAATGATATCCGCTCCAAGACTCTTCAGATCATCGAAAAAGGCGGGATACGATTTCGTGACACATTCTGCTCCTTGCACGGTCGTCACACCTTTGGCACCGAGCGCTGCAACAGAACACGCCATAGCAACTCTGTGATCACCGCAGGAAGCAACATTGGCTCCCTTGAGACTACTTACATCAGCAATCTCCAATCCATCATCGGTTTCTCGAATCCAGGCCCCCATCTTCCGCAGCTCGCACGAGAGAGTTGCCAGCCTATTGGATTCTTTCATCTTCAGTCTCCTAGCGTTCCTGATTCTCGTTACTCCGGCGGCATAGCATGCCATCGCTGCTACAGGGGGAACGAGATCCGGACAGTCCTTAGCATCTATCTCGGCGGCCCTGAGATTCGCTGATCGAATCCAAACCGATTCACTTTGCACATCCATATCGACACCCATCTGTCTTAGAATCGAGAGAATCTCCTTGTCTCCCTGCGTCGAACCGGAAGTTCTCAGCCTAGAAACGCAGATTGGGGAGCGGGTTATCGCTCCTGCGGCGAGAAGAAAGGCGGCCGATGAGTAGTCGCCTTCAATGATGTGATCGCAAGGTTTGACTCTTTGTCTCTCACGGACAGCAAAGCTTGTAAAGTCAGCGTCTGCGTCAACTCTCACTCCATGCTCTCTGAGGATCTCAATTGTCATTTTCACGTAAGGCGCGGATTCCAGCGCCGTAGCGACTTGGATCGAAGTCTTTTCTGTTGCCAGCGAAGCCGAGAACAGCAAACCGGAGATGAATTGGGAACTCACGTCACCTGGGATACGTGTCTCTCCTCCTCTATAGGTCCCGCCAAAAACGACGAGTGGGGGATGGCCGTCGCCGTGTGTCGAATAACACTTCACGCCCAGATGTCCAAGTGAGTCTATGAGGGGCTTCATTGGTCTCTTTCTGAGTGAGGGGCCTCCTGTCAAGATTGACAATCCTTCGGCATGACTGAGAATAGGCGTCACAAAACGAATCGTCGACGCTGACTCCCTACAATCGACAATGTCTTCAGGCGTTTCGATGTGCTCAGGTCCGGTCACCGTCAGAAGCTCATCCTCTGAGGAAATCTTTGCTCCGTATGATTTCACAGCGGCGATGGTTGCCTGCGTGTCCTCGCAGACTAATGGCATCGCTATTTTCGACTCCTCGGGAGAGAGTGAGGCTGCGATCAAGGCTCTATGTGTCTGTGATTTCGAAGGAGGTGCTCGGACTTGGCCTTGAAGTTGAGAGCCACCTGCAATTTCTATCTGTTCAGATATGTGTCGCAAAGACTTTCGCCTTTCTGTTATTCACTTTCGCCTCAATGATGTCTCCCTCGAATTGGGAGAGAGCGGAGCGCACGTCTGAGAGCTTGTGACGACGCACTATCGCTACTGTTGCAGGTCCTTTGCCCGATAGGCCTGAGGCGATTGCCCCGGCATTCATCGCCTCGATCGCAATATTGGGTTCCCAGCCCAGTGCGATTGAGTGAGCTAACCCGTTGATGATCAAAGCCTCCCAAAAGTGGCCTGTCAATGCAAGTCTGTGCGCGAGAGTGCTGACATGGACAAGCTTTCGGAATTTCGTTAAGTCTACTCTCGCTGTGTAGGACCTTTCAGATGGAACGTGAAACAGAACGCGATATTCCTCTCGGATTCTTTGTTTCTTCAGGATCTTTCTGCGTTTGTTGTCGGTGACTACTAGTCCACCATAGTACGAGGCTGATGCATCATCGAAGGCTCCGGTGATCGTTACTCTGGCCTCAATGGCAGATTTCACGCTGTCTTCCAGAACGCGCTCGTCTTGCACTCTTTTCTTGAGGGCTGCTGTCATGGCAAGGGCTACGGCGTTAGCCGCGACACTACTGCTCTTCATGCCTCTGGCTATCGGTATGTTTGATCTGGTTTCGACATAGGCACCAAACGTCTTGTGTGCTCCGTATCTCTGGAGAATCTTTCGGGCCGTGGTAACCATGAGACATGTCGATTCATCAGGCTCGCCGATTATCGACGCTGAGATTCTGCCTTCGCGTCCGTTCAGTTCAACCCTTGCCTTCGTCCAGAGATCGACGCCTAGGGCTGCGCCTTTACCAGTGGAGATCGCGTTCACCACTGTTGCCGCACCGTACGCTATTGCTTCAGCTACACGTGTCACCTAGATCCTCCTCCCGGCTTGGCGCAGGCAAGTGCGTTTCGCATTGTGGTGAGTGGAGCCTTCATTCCGGTCCAGATCTCGAACGCGGCGGCTCCTTGATGAAGAAGCATCTCAATGCCGCCAATCGTCCTACAGCCTGACCTCCTAGCTTTGCGCAGAAGCTCAGTCTCCGATCTTCCGTAGGCGATGTCGAGGACTGTCAGGTGTTGCTGTAGATCCGCTTGGCTGATTGGTAGGGAGCTGTCTTCACCATTCATTCCGATCGAGGTCGCGTTGATCAGTAAGTCAGTCGCCCGTAATGCTTCTGCCAGAGACTTCCGCGTCAGGTCTCCGATCTCGATCTGTCTCCCCAATCTTCTCTCTAGGTCTCTCTTCAGTTTCCGCGCTTTTCTGCGAGTCCTATTCAACACCACAATTCTATGTGCCGTCTCTACCAAAGCGTATACGATCGCTCTGGCCGCTCCCCCTGCTCCAAGAATCGTGACTGTGGAGTCATTCAATCGAACTCTTTTTCGCCTCAAGGCTTCGATGACGCCCATGGCGTCAGTATTGTAGCCTACAAGCCCCGTCTTGGTATTGAGTACCGTGTTGACAGCTCCAATGTTTCTTGCTAGGGGATGCAGCTCTGCAAGATATTTGATGATCTTGATCTTGTGTGGTATTGTAACATTGAAGCCTAGCACACCTTGGGATCGAAATCCACGGACTGCGTCTCTTAGACAACTTGAAGGAACTCTGAATGGCACGTAGACGCAGTCGATTCTGAGCGCTTGGAATGCGGCGTTCTGCATCAAGGGGCTCAAGGAGTGCTCAACAGGTTCTCCTATGATGGCGCATACGCGTGTCTTACCAGTTATGAGCATCTATGAATACCCCATCATTCGGTAGATTTTCCGCATTGTTTCCACGGAGAGCTGCCCAGATGCTGTCGCGGTGTTTTCATCTAACGACGCAAATGTGAAGGAGGCCCCATAGATCGGGGAGAAGACGCGACTATGAATGCCGAGCTTTCCCATCCCGAAGCAGATCAAGGCGCCGTCTCTACTGGCTTCTTGAGTGAAAGAGAGAAGGCGCAAGTTATCCTCAAGCGTAGTTGCTGTGGTCACTAGTTTGGTGAGTATTGTGTCGAACCTTCGACACTTGTGTAGGATTCTGTTCAGCTGAGTGCGAGAAGCTGTCTTCTCGAAGTCGTGGTGTGACACAATTGTCTCGACGCCCAGATTATGCAGCTTATCAAGTACCGCGACCAAACCTGTCGTTTCCAACCCAACGTCAACATAGTCGAATCCTGCTTCAGCGGCGGAAAACAGGACTTCCAGTCGTTTCGCTTCACTTGGATGACTGCGGCCGGGGGAGGAACGGTAGGCGGCTATGAGCGGGAGGTTTCCGGCCTGCACTATTCTACGAAGCGACCCTTCTCTTTCTAGAAAGTCAAGTCGTATCTCTGCGATGTCTCCGCCCAGCCTCTTCGCGGTTTGTATCATTCTGGCTGCATCTTTCGCCGTTCGGGCGGCGATGGAAACCGCGATCCTCGGCCTATTTCTCGATGATCGACTCTGCCGCAACCAATGTTCCATAGTGGCGTCCACCCTGTTCCACACGAGCTAGGACTAGGTTTCCAGGCGCGAGTTCTGCTACAGATCTGGATCCGTCTCTTGTTACGAGTCGAATCGTTTCAGCGTTCTGAAGTATTGTCTTCATCAGTTTTCCTTTCCACTTTGCTTCAATGAGGATCATGGGCCGGCGTTCTATCTTGATTCTGCCTACGCAGCCCGGCCTCGTCTTGCCTTCGCGGTTCACGACTAGCACGGGGTGTCCGGCTTCCAGTTCTGACAGGTAGTTTGTCTTTTCCTGTGCGGAGAGGACGTAGAGCGAAACTGGGCCTGCGTTCACTCTGAACGGTCGGCTGGCTATGTACGGGTTGTCGTCCACTTCCGCTTGCACGAGAAAGAGAGCATTTGATTGGCATCCGACCAGAAGTCCTTCGCCCGGCCTCATCAAGTCCGTAGTATCTACACAGGCTCGGGCGCCGAGCCCGATCTCTTTCTTTCTGGTCACCTCCACCTCAACAAGATCCAGTTCGGGGATGCTGCCTTGCACTTCTTGGCTGGCTTTCAGCACTTCTTCTGGTGAGGAAGATCTTAGGACGACTCCGTCCGATCCAAGCTCCAAGGTCTGCAATGCAAGTCGTGCTTGGTTGTGGTCGCTGATCTCCATGAGGATCTTGGCGTCGCCTTTCTTGTTCGATATGATGTTCTCGAGCGGTATCACCTTCCAGTCATGACACCGAAGTATCACGTAGCTGGCACCAGAGTCGCAGGCGTCTGTGACCTTCTGCTCATCGCTTCCCGAAGTGATGTCCACAACAATGGCCGAAGGCTTTTTCGCCGATAGAGAAGCTGGGTTAAGAACCAGTTGTATGTCAGAGTCTTCTGCTGGCGAGGCAACTGTCACTTTTCTGCCGAGGAGACGCTCAACTTCCCTCTTCTGCATCCTATGACTCAGAACTACGTCTGCTCTTGCCAAGTTATCAGCGATTTCCGGGATCTTGTCTCCTAGTTCGTCGAGAAGTACCCAGAATTCCTTCATTTCTTACCACCGATCATGCTGAGAGCGTCGTCAACGGTTGCGTTGTCATGGGCGATTGCGACCAACGCACGCGCCATGCCCTTTGGATCTCTATGTTGGAACACGTTTCGACCGATCGAAAGTCCGGCACAGCCAGCAGCATTAGCATCGTACACCATTTGGAGGACTTCGCGATCCGTTTCAGCCTTGGGTCCACCTGCTATGATGAGCGGCACTGGACAAGACGCCACGACCTCTCTGAAAGACTCGGATTCTCCGGTGTAGTTGGTTTTGACTATGTCGGCGCCCAATTCGGCCCCCAGCCTCGCAACATGCGCGAGAACGTTCTTGTCGTGCTCGTTCTGGATGCTCGGTCCTCTTGGATACATCATGGCTAAGAGCGGCAGTCCGTGTGCATGAGATTCATCCGCGATGTCGCCTAGCTTGGTGAGCATCTCGGTTTCGCTTGGCGCTCCCATGTTTATGTGCACTGAGACTGCGTCGGCTCCGAGTCTTAGAGCCTCAGGAACAGAGCAGACGCGAACCTTTCGGTTAGGGTCGGGAGCGTACTTTGTACTTGCAGAAACATGAACTATCAGCCCGGCATTTGCCGTGTTGACGGCTTTTGCTATCCCCTTATGCAGAACGAAGGCATCGATCCCTGCTTCCAGAAGGTTGCTGACGGTGCGGTGCATATCTTGGAGGCCTTGAACTGGGCCGAGCGTGACGCCATGATCCATCGGTACGATAACTGTCTTTCCGTCGTTTCGGAAGATTCTCCTCAGACGCTTCTCTATACCATCCAACCCACATTCACCCCCTCTTCAACCATCCTCTTTGATGCAGAAGCTCAGCCACTAGGACAGCGCCTTTGGCGGCACCCATCTTTGTGTTATGTGAAACTAGAACGTACTTCACTCCGCCCAGCACTTTGTCCTCACGAATTCTACCGACCACAGTGGTCATTCCGTCGTTCGTGTCCCGGTCGAGCCTAGGCTGCGGCCTGAACGGATCTTCGTGAACTAGAAGGAGCTCCGGCGGAGCAGAGGGAAGCCCAGCGTTAGCCAGTGACTTGCTGAATCTACGCATCGCCTTTGTCGCATCGTCCACGCCGCACTTCTCTCTGGTCTTAACGTAAACCGCTTCAGTGTGTCCTTCCCTGACAGAGACGCGGGTGCAGGTGCAGCTGATCTGGATCGGTGCAGGAGAGAACGCGCCTTGAAAATCTCCGAGAATCTTGCAGGTCTCTCTTTCCACCTTCTCCTCCTCCCCTGGAATGAACGGCAGAATGTTGTCTGTAA
>Ga0315277_10002347_pt1 | contig 26472 bp, 18 predicted proteins | sample YL17G05_15_MG_FD_203695 | JGI IMG/M metagenome (GOLD analysis project Ga0315277, IMG submission 203695) | Sediment microbial communities from Yellowstone Lake, YNP, Wyoming, USA - YL17G05_15 | ecosystem: Environmental > Aquatic > Freshwater > Lake > Sediment | place: USA: Wyoming | collected... | reverse complement strand
GTTAGATGCCCTAAAAGTTCTCAAATTGAGTCAATTTTAGTCCGAATTCGTCAGAAACCAGGAATTACTTTAATTTTGACACAACCTTATAAGTGTCAGGCTAAGCTGTATTAAGACGAACAGTAAGGGGAGAATTCGATGTCGACCAAAAACAGATTCGTTTTGACTGTTTTTTGTTTTATACTCTTTCTTTTTTCAGTCGGCAGAGCCTATGCCGGGGAAAACTTGGATTTAACGAAAAAATTAAAAATACCTGTACCTGGCCTAGTCCAGGTCCTTGCGACAAAAGACGGTTCAACAATCATCGGACGAATCGTCGAGGTTGGAGAAACCGAGGTCCGGTTTGAAACCAAGCTGGGGAAGCTGACCATACCGATCCAGACTATAAAGAGAATCAAGGAGGTGCCGGAGTCTTCGATAAGGAAAGGGCAATACTGGTATCCGAATCCGAATGCCACCAGACTCTATTTTGGCCCGACAGCACGCATGTTGAAAAGAGGGGAATGTTATTTTGCGGACTATGAGCTTTTCTTCCCTGCGCTGACCGTGGGTGTTACGGACCGGATTACAATTGGCGGCGGGATGTCGATTTTTCCCGGTGTCAGTCTGGACAAGCAGTTATTTTATTTGACGCCCAAAGTCGGTCTCAAGTCATTTAACAATCTTCAATTTGCCGCAGGGGCGCTAGTTATCAAAGTGCCGGACGAATCACGTCTGGTTGGGATTCTCTATAGTCTGGGGACTTTCGGAACGCCGGACGGGAGCGTTTCAGTGGGATTGGGATATGGTTTTGTCGGCAGACATACAGCGAACAAACCAATGGTGATGATCGGAGGAGAAAAACGCCTGACCCGGCGTGTGGCTATCGTTTCGGAGAACTGGATTATCCCGGGAGTGGATCAGCCGGTGGTCGCTTACGGCATTCGTCTGCTGGGTGAGGGCTTGAGTTTCGATATAGCTTTTTTGAATGAAATCGGCAGTGATGCCATTTTTCCAGGTATTCCATATGTCGATCTGGTATTCAAATTTTGAACGTTTTAGATTAAGCCGTTTCCTGAAAACGAGTCCAGATATAATAAAAGAAGTTCAAGAATTCTAGCTGAAAGGTAAGATGACAGATATTTGATCGACTATTTCTAACACTAAATTATTTACAGAATTTTTTACAGAGTACTGTCAGCTCCAACATTAAATCAAAAGGATTTGCGAAAAATGCCAATGTTCTGGAGAATCAAACTTGTGGCTGCCTCCTTCTTTTTATGTATTTGCATTGTGTCGGGATGCAATACGGTCAGCAAGGCGGACAAGGGGGCTCCGGGTACGCCGCTCAAAACCAATGTTCTGCCTTACTATCTCGTGCTGGAAGGGACACCTTACGAGCAGGGTCTGGCTCATGGCCGGCAGCTGAGGGAGCAAATTCATCAGGAAATCGGGCTGTGGAAGGATAGACTTAACCGGATCTACGCCGTGACTCCGGACTCGCTGATCAACATTTTCCTCAGTCGAACCGACTATCTCAGCGCAATCAGAAAATTCACCCCTGATTTGCTGGAAGAGGTGAAAGGAATCGCCGACGGTGCGGAAATGGATTTCAACACGATCCTCGTCTTCCAGTACCTGGATGAAGTAGGGATGAACAGCAAAGACCTGCTGGATGACAAGTGCAGCGCTCTGGGAGTGGACAGAACGGCTGACAGCCCGGCAATAATGGCACAGAACATGGATCTGGAAGGTTTTCGAAACCGGTATCAGACAGTGCTTCAGATCAAAAAGCCGGATCGAGACCTGGAAATCATGGTTTTCACCTGCGCCGGATTGATCGCCACCAACGGATTGAATAACCGCGGGGTCGGAGTCTGTGTCAATGCCTTGACACAACTTGATTATCGGCTTGAAGGCTTGCCCGTGGCTTTCGTAATAAGGGGCTTGCTGGATCAGCCGGACCAGCGGAAAGCAGTCGAGTTTCTCAAAAGCGTTGACCACGCCACCGGCCAGAACTACATGATCGGGGGGCCGGAGAAGGTGCTGAGCTTCGAATGTTCCCCGGGCAGTGTGGTCGAGTATTTGCCGGAGAAACATAATGGGACAATCAGCCACACGAACCACCCGTTTGCCAGCGAGGATTTCAATCCAAAATACCGGCAGGCCCTAGCCAAGGGACTGACCAGTGAAACGCGGGATGAGGACTCGGAGTTCCGTTACCAGACTCTTAACCGGATGATCGAGGAGAGCAGAGAAACTATCGATGTGTCCCGGATTCAGCAGATACTTTCTTCCGGGCATTCGCAGCATCCGATCTGCCGTCCCTATATCGATCCCTATTCAAGTCATACTTTCGGTTCGACAGTAATGGTGCTGGGGGAAAATCCTGAATTATACGTCTCGCCTGGCCCACCTGATGTCAATCCTTATGTAAAATTCGGGTTCGCCGGCGGAAATCCCTCAAAGCCGGTTTCCCTTAGGGATATTTACGCACCTGTCTTCGTGGGAACGCCGCCCGAGAATGCGTTCCATGGCCTGGTCCAATTGCCGGATGGCGAGCTGCGGCATTATGGGTTCCGTGGCCCGCAGAGCAATCCGACCGAGCATTACTATATTTTCAGTCTCGACAATGGATTGACCTGGAATGAGAAAGGAGTGACGGTAACCGGGAGCGCTAAAACCGAAGAAAACGGTCCGCCTCCGGCTCGCAGTCCTTATTCGGGGGATTTCCTTCGCCTGATAAGCGGGAAAGACGGGACATATGTCATGCGCAGTAAAAATGGGATAGATGGCGAATATCAGGCGGTCAGGATTAATGATGAACGGTTCGAGATGATTCGCCTGCCTTTGTTCCTGCGAATTCGCCAGCGGATCCTGGTCACCTGCGGGCAATCGTTGGTACAGGGAAAAGACGAGATTATGCAGTCATGTGTTTTTTATTCGGATGATGACGGATACCATTGGCAGTTGGCCCGGGTACCTGTAGGGCCTCGCCACGAGGCGGTCTGGCCTCACCGGAAAACCCGCTGGCAGAATTACGCTGTTGAGCCTACAATAGCTGAACTGGCCGATGGCAGGCTGTGGATGCTGCTGCGCACTTCGATGGATCGTCTGTACGAGTCTTTTTCCCAGGATGGCGGAGCTGCCTGGTCAGCGCCTGCTCCCTCCCGGTTCTATTCCACTCTGACCATGCCGACTTTCTTCCGGATGAAAGACAGCCGTCTGCTCCTTTTCTGGTGCAATACCACGCCATTGCCTGAAGTCGACCGATCCACCGATACGACAATCAGGGAGGAACAGAAAAACGGTCTCTGGGAGGATGTTTTTACGAACAGGGATGCGATCCATGCCGCGATTTCAGAGGATGACGGTAAAACCTGGATCGGGTTCCGGGAGCTTTATCTCAATCCGCTGCGTAACGAAAGAGATTTTGCCACGCGGGGAGGTACCGCAGTGTCGCTTGATAAAAGCGTGCACCAGTCTCAGGCAGTGGAGCTTCCCCAGGGCAAGGTTCTGGTGGCTTTCGGCCAGCATCCCCTGGTGCGGGCAATGGTCATATTTGACCCGGCCTGGCTGTATGAGACCGGGCGCAGCGACAGTTTCGCCAACGGTCTCAAAGATTGGAGCACATTCAAGTACATTGACGGTATAAAGGGCCACTGCGCTTACGACCGCGACCCGGGAGCACCGCTGGTGGAGTATCCGGACAAGGACAAGGAGGAGGGCCGGAAGGCGCTCCATATCCGCCGCCACAATGACCCGGCTCTGGTCTGCGAAAATGACGGTGCAGTGTGGAACTTTCCGGCAGGGACCAAAGGTACTTTCCATACCAGCATCCTGCTCGAGCCCGGGGGCAGAGGGGGAAGAATCTGCCTGATCGACCGCTGGTTCAACCCTATCGATACGCTGGCGTACCGCTCCGCTATGTACAGTCTAACTTTCCAGGGTGACGGCAATATCGGGGATAAACCGGCTCTCCAGCAGGGAAAGTGGCATGAATTGAGTTTCAAATGGGAGGACTCACGATCCGGTAGCTGCAGTTTGTATATCGACGGGAAGCCGTATCCGCAGCCGCTCGAACTAAATGTGCCCAGTGAGAACGGTATCTGCTATGTACATTTTCAATCCATAGCCGACAGGGAGGACCAGGCGGGCTTTCTGGTCGAATCAGTAAAAGCAAAGATTTGGCGTTAGAAGTACCTCTTTTTTCCTTCCTTTACTCGATGAGCCCTTGATAATCTCAAGGAAAACGATTAATCTATGGCCAAAGACAGTTAATAATCTCTTGATTCAAATCAAGAAATGAGAAAACAAAATCCAAAAGGCAGATTAATATAATGTCTATTAAATTTTATATAGAGAATGTCGGATTGATCCAAGTGACTGGAAGATAACTAAAACAGTAACTTCTATTTTAATTGGAATACAAACTTTAACCTTGAATGTCTTATCATGATGAAGGGAGCTTCTATGAACTGGAAAGAATTACTCAAGAGCGAGATAGAGAACACTTACAAGGTGACCGATGGGCTTCTGGCCCTGGTGGATGATGACAGTCTCGATTGGAAGCCATCCCCGAAAAACAATTGGATGACAATGGGCCAGCTTCTCCTGCACCTCACGAATTCCTGCGGCTACGGCATTCGCGGGTTCCTCACCGGTGATTGGGGACTGCCTGAAGGCATTAAAGCTGAAGATTTATCCCCTGAGGAAATGCTGCCGCCAGCGGAAAAACTGCCAGCCATAGGCAGTGTAAGAGAGGCGAAGGAGCTTTTGGCAAAAGACAAGAAGATTGCCCTTGATATGCTGGCTAAATGCAGCGAAGAAAAGCTCACTAATGAGACCGCTAGTGCACCCTGGGACCCTACTGAAATAGTATTGGGGTATCGTTTCCTCCAGATGGTGGCCCACCAGAGCTCGCACAAGAGTCAGCTTTTTTATTACCTGAAATTGCAAGGCAAACCAGTCAACACAAGTCACCTCTGGGCGATGTAGGATAAAAGAAAATCAGCAGTGACGAATTTTTGAATAATCCCTGTTAAAAGACTGAATATATCAGCCCTCCCATCGGTCTTTGGTTCTCTTCCTGCCGTTCCACCTGCCTCTCTTCTTTAATTGTGTGTTAAAATATAACAGAATCTCTCATGATTTATGGCCGCGTTATCTGGAGCCAGGTCATCTGGACAGTATTATTTATTTGGGGAACAGGACAACATAGAGGGTGTAATTCATATAAAATATTTGTCAAATAATTTTTCAAACTGGATTGCATATTTCAATTTTAAGCGAGGCAATAAAGCGGATGATTAAATATTATAAAATATTCCTTGCGATCATAATAATCGGGTTTACAGGACAATGCGACAAATCTAAAGATACGGTAGCTCCGACAATAGAGCCTGGTACTTTGACCTCTGAAACTATAGCCCTGGTGAGCGGCACCTTGATCGACGGGACAGGTGCTGATCCGGTACCCGATGCCGTAGTTCTTATCGTTGGGGACAGGATCGTCGCCGCCGGGCCGCGCGCCCAGGTCAGCATCCCCTCAGGGGCCATAGTGGTGGACATCCGTGGAGCAGTCATCCTGCCCGGCTTCATCAACACTCACGTTCACCACACGTACGACGACCATAACCTTCGGGCCTGGACCCAGGCTGGCGTCACCACAGTGCTGGACATGGCAATAGTCTCCAAGTCAATCGGGCTGGCCGAGCTAATGACCCTGCGTCGGACCACTTTGAATACACCGCAGCATGCTCGCCTGGTCTCTGCCGGGTACCTGATCGCCGTGCCTGGTGGTTATTGCTCTGAGTATCTCTCCACGCCTGTCTCCACTCCTGATGAAGCGCGCCGCATGGTTCAGGAGGAGCTGGCACTGGGTGTGGATTTAGTAAAGATGTCCCTGGAAACAGGCTATGCCGGGGTAAGCAACTTGCCGCTGCTCTCACCGGAAATGGTTGCAGCTATAGTAGCCACTGCGCATGAGGGTGGCAAGCCGGTCGCCGGGCATGTCACCCAGGCCAGGTTCCTTGAGCAGATATTCGAGGCCGGGGTGGATGCCGCTGCCCATATGCCTTATGACCGCATCCCGGACGAGCTGATCTCCAGAATGGTGGCAAGTGGTTTCATTATCGTACCTACACTGACTGTTCTGGAATATTACGGTGCCCTTTCAGGCACATCGGAGAACCTGCAGCGCTTCGTGGCTGCAGGGGGACTGGTCGCCCTGGGCAACGACCACACAAGTACCCCCCCGGCCGGATTCGAGTACCTCTGGGAGCTGGGAATGCCGATGCACGAGATTACCCGGATGCGCCAGGCCGGGATGACTCCCATGCAGATCATAGTCGCCGCCACGCGAAATGCGTCCCGTGTCTGCGGCCTGGAAAAGGAGCTGGGAACCGTAGAACCGGGCAAGATCGCGGATATCCTGGTGGTGAATGGGGACCCGCTGAACGATCTGTCCTCCTTAACGAAGGTGCGGCTAGTCATCCACAATGGTGTAATTATCCGGCAGCCGTCATAGTTCAATGAAAGATGAGGTTGTCGGCATTATAACCTTTCTCATATCCTCTTCGACTCTCACCAAATGCTTGAATCCTTTACCAATTAGTGATAAAATAGATGGAAGACCTTGACTATGTTTACCTTATACTTGGCAGTCTAGAGGATGTATGTGAATTGATCACAGTATGGAGAGCATAACATAGTGCTCCGCCAGACCTCCTTCGTCAGCGGGTGAGATAGTTCGTTTTTCGTAAAAAAGGAGACTCCGAATCATGACTAGTATTAAACATCAAACATATCTCTCGGATATATTATCTGTTAAAAAACGTCTCGAACAGATAACCGATATTCAAGCTTCTCAGCCCCTGCAAACAGGTAAATGGTCGCCAAAGCAAATACTTGGTCATCTTATAGATTCTGCAGCTAATAATCACCAGCGTTTTGTACGGGCACAGGAAGTGGAATTTCTTGACTTTCCCCCATACAATCAAAATCATTGGGTTGAATCCGCTGATTATCAAAATATCGAATGGCAGACTCTCGTATCCCTTTGGGCCTGCTACAATATAGTTTTAGCCGCAATCATCGCTCATATTCCCAAGGAGAAGCTTAACGTTTTTTGTTCAGCATCATGGAATCTTCCACCCCGGGATAAGATACGCTTGTCTGAATTGATTGAAGAGTATTTCGTGCACTTAAATCATCATTTGGATCAATTAATGTAAGATCAGGCGCCTGATCGGCGGCTGCACAGGATTGAAAAGTCAGGGGGATTTTTTTTCAAATTACTTTGAATTTGGTTATAATCAGAGCTACTCTCTTATCATCCCACGAATAAGGAGAAACGAGATGATAGTCTCATCATCATTTATTGTCCTGTTATTAATCGGGCTGCTGGCCGGTATTTTATCGGGTATATTCGGAATTGGCGGCGGAGTTATCATTGTACCAGCATTAATATATCTGTTGGGTTTTTCCCAACATAAAGCGACGGGCACCAGTTTGGCCGTGCTATTGCCACCCATTGGCCTGGCCGCGGTTTTAGAGTACTACCGCCACAGCAATGTAGATCTCCGTGCGGCAATAATTATCGCTTTGGCAGCCATATTGGGTGCATGGATAGGGGCAATAGCAGCAAATAAAATATCGGGGCCTGTTTTACGGTTAGCCTTCGGTATTTTCGTAGTCGGGATGGGTTTTTACCTGATTTATGGTGCAAGTAAGCGGTTGGGGTGGTTATAGATGAATTTCCGCAATTTATTGGACATAACTAGCCCTGCTTTTTAAAAGTTAGAATGTCAGGATAGGGCAAGTATTATTTATAAATAAAAGAGACAACCTCACCAGCAGGTTCAAAGATCAGTGACAAAAATGGGAGCATTGGTCTGCCACTTCCCGCGGGTAAAATCAGGGAAATTCTCAGGCCGGCTCCTGTTGGCTACTGAACGCTCGCTCACTTCAGTTACCGCGCTCCAGGCCGCGGCATCGTAAACATCCATGTCCGGATACCTTCCGCTCTGCAGGGCTTTGATAAGACGGTAATCTTCCAGAAAGTCCATTCCGCCGTGACCTGCGTTTTTGGCCTGTTCACCCTCGGTTTTCCACAGCGGGTGCTCGAACTCCTTGAAATAATTCTCGAGCGGTTCCCAGGTGTGCGGCTCGCTTTTTCCCTCGATATAAATCCGGTCCGGGTAACCCTGGAAAATACCCTTGGTTCCCTGGACGAGATTAATCCTGCTGTAAGGGCGGGGAGTGTCGCAGTCGTGGATCACGATTATGGTCACTCCGTTTTTGGTTCTGATCATGCTGGAGTTAACATCTCCCATGGCATAGGTTCTCCTGGCCTGGGGACTGTCAGGCCCGAATTTTCCGGCTGCATAAAGATTCAGCCCTTTTGACTTGCTGCTCATGGAAACCAGGTAATCGAACTGATCGCCCCGGTTGATATTCATACATTCAGCCAGCGGGCCCAGCCCATGCGTGGGATAAACATTCGCGTTACGCCTGGCCGAGTGCTCGAGGCGCCACATGCCCTCGCCGCTCGAGCTGAACTTTAACTCGCGCAGATCGTGGAGATATCCGCCTTCAGCGTGCACTATCTCGCCCAAAAGTCCACGCCTTACCATGTATAGCACTGTCAGCTCCGCTCTACCGTAACAGCAGTTTTCCATCATCACGCAGTGTTTTTTGGTATTTTCGGAAGTCTCGACCAGTTCCCAGCACTCAGCCAGGCTGGTTGCGGCAGGCACTTCGACTGCTGCATGTTTTCCGGTTTTCATCGCCTCGACGCAGATCGGGACATGCCACTCCCATGGGGTGGCGGTGTAAACCAGGTCGAGATCATCGCGCTCGCACATTCGCTTGAAATCTGTTTTGCCCTGGGAATATCCGGCAGGTTTGGGTTGGCCGGCCTCCTCGACCAGCCGCTGTATTCTGGACACTTTTTCTTCTACAATATCGCAGACCGCCCGGATTTGGACTCCTTCTATGTTCAATAAATTCTGGACATGGCTTGAGCCTTGACCCCCTACGCCGACAAAACCTACCCGGACCGGGTCAACCGGAGGAGCCGTGATCGGCGATGGTGGCGTCTTGGGGTGGGTCGATTTACCATAAAGATTAATGCCGCTTAAGACCAGTCCTGCGCCTGCGCTCGCGCCGAGCTTTAAAAAATCCCTTCTGCCGTATTCCGTACCCATGTTTATGCTCCCTTGAGGATTTGAAAGGTTTTTAAAAGAAACCAGGAGATTTAAGGCTGGAGACTGGAGGCTGGAGGTAGAAAAACTTTGGGAATATAGAATTCAGGAGTCAGGATTAAGAATATTTTTGATAAAATATTTCTATGGCTTTAGTCCTGTATTCTGCTACGAAAATACAGCCATTTAATTCTAGCCTACAGTCTCCAGCCTCCAGTCTCCAGTCTTCTAAATTCTATCCCAATCGAAATAACTTTTCAACCTAACTGGATAACAATCAGGTCGTATAATTTCAGTTGCGGAACCCTGAAAAACAAGACATTTCCTTCCTTCTTGAATTTTACCTGCTGGGGATCAGTATTACCCTCTTGAATCAGGATCAGGGATTCTACTTTTTTCCCGTCAGGGACTTTGAGCTCCACCGGAATATCCTTTAGCAAATCCCTTTTGAAATTGACCAGATGGAGCAGTAACTGATTTTTATCCTTTTTCTGGCAAAGATTCATGGCCACGGTCAGGGGCGCCTGTACTTTTATCGACAGGTTATCTCCGGAGGCCCAATTTACTGCATCGACCAGCTCGGGCCAGTTCACGGGAAGGTTCATCCGCACCGTGGTCCCTTCGTAGGAGGGTATCACCCGGGGAATATAAACTGCCCGCCCTTTCCCGAATGCGGTCATTTTTGTTTGAATCCCTTCAGCGCCTGCCCAGGATGAGACCGCATCCGATATCCGATATGCATTTAAAGTCTTCCGGGCCTCATCTTGGGAAAGATCGAGAACATCCCCGAGCCCGAATCCGGGTCTGGGCCGACGCCATTGGTTATAAAGCGATGCCGACTCTGTGGCTACAAGGCCTCCCCCGTTACGGACATAGTCCCTGATCAACTCAATATCGCGGTCCGGCATGCATTCGGTATTGGCCAGCACCAGTACTTTGTATTTGGAAAGGTCTCTCAGGTTATTTTCGAAAATAATGTCGAAAGGAATTTTGGCCTGAATAAGAGTCTGTTCAAAGCCGACAGTGCTGGCTAAGGGGGCATAAGAATTATAGGCCAGGGAGGGATAGGAACGCAAGACCGCCACATCCGCCACAGTCTCCGTATCCAAGTAATAATCTTCGTATCTGTAAAATTTATCCCCGGGATTCGGAACGCTGAGGTACGATCCTCTGCCCGGCGCTCCCAGATATCCGCTTCCCGGTATCTTGTGGCGATAGGAGAAGGCCAGGTTCACCGCTCTGCCTAGGGGAGTGTTCCCGCCGCTCGTAAAAGCCACTTTAAGGGTCCGGCAGGCTTTATATTCCCTGATCGGTGAAATCAGCACGCCATCCGTGGTAAGCTCAGCCTCGACCCAGATTTCCCCGCCCCAGCCATCCACACCGGTTCCATTGCAGACAGCCACCGGATCGATTCCGGTTATGGCGCGATTCTCCCTGGAAATTTCGTGGATATTCACTCCTATGGCAATACCAGGGTCGAGCTTCTTGATAAAACGGCAGACATCGGCAATGGCATCGGTCACGGACTGGCAGCGGAAATCGATCCATCTCTGCATAATAGGGTCACTTACCACTTTATCTTCACTCCACTCCCAATAAGGCGGCAGGATAAAATCCACATTGGAATATCCGATCATCGCTTTCAATTCCTCGGAGCTGTAATGCCTGCGCAAATGATCCCGGAACTCCTCGATCCAATTGGGATTATGAAGAGGCTGCCAGGAAAGGGGCGGATTTTCAGCTACATTGTCCAGAAAAATATATTTCGGCTTGACATTCTCTACACAGTACCTGATTATTTTTTCCTTGTACCAGTCCAGATATTCCTTATTGCGGATATCCGGAAGATAGCGCCAGTAATAATGGCCATAAGATATCCGCACCGGATGGCCATCCCGGTCCCGTAAAACCCAATTTTCCGCCCTGGGGTCTTCCTGCAGGAATGTTTCCAGCACAACTGTCCCCCATTGGACATAAACCCCGGATATCATACCGTACTTTCTAGCCCACGCCGCAGCTTGCACGGCCAGATCCATTTCCTCTTTTTCAGCCTGGAAACCATAACCTTTATAGAAATGGGTATATAGCATCCGACGGCCTGTTTCCGCGATTTTCTTTACATTCTCCTCGGTATGCGCCAGCTTCCAGCGCTCAGCTTCATCTGTAGAAGCTGTTCCTCTGCGGATCTGAAAAATAAGCGGCTCCTGACTTATTTCCATAGGCAGCAAATATTCCGCAGTGTCTTTTTTATTTTCCTGATCCTCAGACCGCAGTTCATTGCCGGTTGCCAGGCATGACAACAGAAAAACCAACACAATGCCGGACTGACAGAACCTGGATGAAAAGAAACTCATGGCGATCTCCTTTCTTTCTTTAGCCCGAATACTTTAGAGTAAATTCCCTTATCCTGGTTTGCAACAGGCCTTTGGCCTGTCCTGACCTGGATTATTTAAAAATTACCTGGTTTGAGGTTTATCTCAGCTAAGACAACCCCCTGTCTCCCCCTTTTCTAAGGGGGAATAAATGCTGTTTTCCCAAGCTGTTATAGAATTTCACTCTTTTATAAAGGTAAGATTGAATATTCGACGATTTACATTAACAACTGAGAAACACAAATTTCCCCCTTACCAAAGGGGGTGCCTGCCGCAGGCAGGCGGGAGTTGTTCCCCTCTAATAAGAGGGGTGCCCGCGAAGCGGGCGGGGTGTGTCCTTCAAAAATCTGCCATGACTAGTTTATGAATAATTCCGGCTAAGAACGGTACCACCGATTAGGAGAAGATTCAAGCATTTGTTTTGATCGAAAAGGTGTACCTTTGACATTCTCGTACAAGAAATGCCCTATTTCCCCTTGCGCCCTCCAAGATATTTAGCCAGGAAAGCCTCGGCTGTCTTATAGAACTTAAGGCGATTTTCAGGTCTGGCCAGGCCATGTCCCTCATCCGGAAAGAGAAGGTATTCCACTGGCTTGCCGCTAGCCCGGAGAGCTTCGACAATGAGGTCGCTTTCTTCTTTCCTGTCCACTTGATCCTTAGCGCCGTGGGCGATCAGCAGGGGGATTTTAATCCGGTCGACTTTGAAAAGCGGCGAGCGGGACTTCAAAAACTCCGTCTCCGTGTCCGGATTGCCTACCCTTTTGTAGTATATCTTTTGTAAGAGTTCCAGATCCGGAGAAATGCTCTTGATCCTGGTTATGAGGTTGCTGATCCCGCTTCGCGCGATAGCGCAGGCGAAGACATCGGGTGTGAAAGCGGCGCCGGCCAGGGCTGCATATCCACCATAGGAAGTTCCGTAGATAGCGATTCGCCGGGGATCGGCAATATGCTCATTAATGGCCCAGTTGACTCCGTCTAGCAGGTCATCCTGCATCTTGCCGCCCCACTCCCGGTTGCCGGCGTTGAAAAACTTCTTTCCAAATCCCCTTGAGCCGCGAAAGTTAATCTGCAGCACAGCGTAACCACGATTGGCAAGCCACTGTACCTCTTGATTCCAGCGGTTAAATCCCCAGGAATCGCGATTCCAGGGACCGCCGTGAACCAGCAGCACCATAGGTAAATTTCTTGGCTCGATTCCGACCGGAAGAGTGAGGTAGCCGTGCAGGGTCAACCCATCCCGGGATTTCAAAATGATGGGCTTCGTAGGAGCCAGAGTGTATCTTTCCAGCGAATGTTGTTCGGTAAAGAGAAACGCGGCTTTCCTGGTCTCGCGGTTATATATGTAATAGCTTTTCGGACAGTTATCAGCGGTGAAGGCGATAAGCCAGTTCCTGCCCGCCCTGTCCTGGCTGATTTCAACATCGCCGTCATGAATGCTTTTGATCACTGCCAAATCCTCTTCAATACTTGGATCGATCACCTGCCAGTAGCTGCGTTCCTTATTGTAACTTACAGCCTGCACCTCGCGGGTCTGGGGATGGATGAGCCAGCCGGAAATATCGTAGTCGTATTCAGGATCAGCGACTAGAACCTTCTCTTCACCGGTGGCAATGTCCAGTCGGACAAGCCTTCTCGTATCGGAGTTTCGACTGTCTGCCAGATAGAGGCCCTTGCCATCCGGGGTGAAGCCGATAGCGTAGCTTTCGTTATCTTCCGGGCCCCAGGTTATCAAAAGACGCCAGCGGCTTTTTGTATTGTCGCGCAAGAGTAACTTGCGGCCGCCGTTCGCGGTCACTGCATTGGCTCCTCTCACCTCAAAAGCAGGGTCTGTCAACCATCCTACCCACCCCCACCATTCTTTTACCGTACCGGGGTTTTCTGTATCCATTTTTAATTCCCCGGTATTCAAATCGAGCCGATACACATCGGACAAAATGCGGTCGCGAAGGTTCAGGCTGACCAGCAACTGATCCGGGAATTCAGGATCAGTTGCCACAACCAAAGCGTTGACCCCATCATAGGGCGTCAGGTTGCGGGTAATTTTCCTTTTCAGATCGACTGAATAGAGGAGAAAGCTTTCCCCGCTCTCTGAGTCCGGATTGTAAATAATACGGTTGCTGTCTTCAGCCCAGATGAACCATGTAATGCCACGCTTCTTCTCCTGGGTAACCGCTTTGTCATCCTTTTTTCCGATAGTGCGCACCCGGATATTCATCACTTTGTCCCTGGGTGCGCAATAGGCCAGGCGAGTACCGTCAGGCGATATTTTGGGGTTGATTATTTCCGGATTGCCGAAAAGTATCTTCCTCGGGATCAACTTTGGAAGCTGGGCAAATGCCTGCAGGGAAACAGTGATAGTCAGAATCATAGCAGAAAAAAGCACCTGCAGCAATCCGGAGGATAATTTCAGAGGATACATTACCGAACCCTCTTTGGTTTTACAGCATCCGGCTGAGATAGATCGTTTGGTGATCTGCCATAGCAGTGTGCTGAAAAGCAGTTTTGGATTTCCCTCCTGAATCGATTTTAGTTACCTTTTGTCCGCACGTCAACTATCAATGGCGACAATAACCACAGTTGACTTTTGCTGAAAAAAGGCTTTAATTGAAAATTTGCACTTGACAATATATGGCTAAATGGTTATATTGCCAATTAGGAACTAAAGGAGGAAAAAATGAATCCCAAAACCCAGGCCAGATTCGAGCTTAGAGCCAAGATCATCAAAGCCATGGCTCACCCTACCCGGCTTTTCATCGTGGATGAGCTCTCCAGAGGAGAGAAATGTGTCTGTGAGTTGAGAGAGATGATCGGCTCTGACATGTCCACCGTTTCGAAACACCTGTCCGTTCTGAAGAATGCTGGTATCGTTCAGGATGAAAAAAGGGGCCTGCAGGTCTTCTATAAGCTCAAAATAGCCTGCGTTTTGAATTTCTTCAGTTGCGTTGAGGGTGTATTGAAATCCAACGCCAGAGAGCAGATGGAACTGGGCGGATGATTTTTTTTGGCTAATTAATTGGCAATAATGCCAAATAGTCATGCAATGAAAGGGTGGAAATATTCAATGAACTGGAAACGGGAATGGAAACCTCTGGCGGTAATCATAGCCGTATTTATAGCCTTCTTCTATCTGCCGTTGGATTCAGAAAGATTTCAGAACGCGCTGCTGGAGTCGCTTTACCTCACGAAGTGGTATGCCCAGGAGCATGTCATGCTGTGTCTTATTCCGGCTTTTTTCATCGCCGGGGCAATTGCTGTGTTCGTGAGCCAGGCTTCGGTTATGAAGTATCTGGGAGCCAAAGCGAATAAAGTTCTCTCTTATGGAGTAGCTTCTGTCTCCGGAACTATCCTGGCTGTATGTTCGTGTACTGTTCTGCCACTATTTGCCGGTATTTACCGCATGGGAGCAGGGCTCGGTCCGGCAACCGCTTTTCTCTATTCTGGACCGGCTATAAACGTTCTGGCAATAATTCTTACCGCCAGAGTTCTCGGCCTCGAGCTCGGAATAGCACGGGCTGTCGGAGCGATCCTGTTCAGCGTGGTGATCGGCTTGTTGATGCACCTGATTTTTCGGCATGAGGAAACCGAAAAGGTCAACGCCCAGGCTGCGCTGCCGGAGCCTGAGGTCTCTCGCCCTCTTTGGCAGAACGCCGCTTATTTTGCCTCGATGGTGGCGGTGCTGGTTTTCGCCAACTGGGGCAAACCCGCTGAAAGTGCAGGTCTATGGCATGCGGTGTATTCGGTCAAGTGGCTGCTTACCGCAGCATCATCGGCGGCCCTTGGGTTTATCCTTGTCCTCTGGTTCGGAATGAGCTGGCTGACGTTTGCGCTGATCGCCATCCCGCCTGTGCTGCTGGCGATTTCTTTCCCGGATAGCCCGATTCTCTCTTTCGCAGCGGGATTCCTCGGTTTGTCGGTTGTCACCAGCCTCGACAAGGGCGAACTCGGCGAATGGTTCAGCCAGACCTGGGGGTTTGCAAAGCAGATTCTTCCCCTGCTCTTTTTTGGTGTCTTAATTGCCGGGGCCTTGCTGGGACGTCCGGGGCATGAAGCGATCATCCCCTCGGAGTGGGTGCAAAGGGCAGTTGGAGGAAATTCACTTCTTTCTAATTTTGTGGCATCTTTTTCCGGAGCTTTCATGTACTTCGCCACTCTCACGGAAGTTCCGATCCTCCAGGGCCTGATAGGCAGCGGGATGGGCAAAGGGCCGGCCCTGGCCCTTCTTCTTGCCGGCCCGGCGCTGAGTCTGCCCAGTATGCTGGTTTTAAGGGGTGTCATGGGTAACAAGAAAACTATTGTTTATGTATCTCTCGTCATTGTTATGGCTACCTTCAGCGGAATGATCTATGGCTCAATTTTCTGATCTGAGCCAGATAGTGTCGGACTGGTTGTTGGTACGAATGTGCATTCGCATAACCAAAAGGCTGTCAAAATGTTGGAGTGTCTATCATGAAAACATTGGTTATCGCTTTAATGTTCTCTTTGGGGCTTTTCCAGCCTGGAGAGGCTTTAGCAATCGGTTCGAAACCCGATAACTCGGGAAGCGCTCGCATACGTATGACTCTGGATGAGGCGATACGGGAGGCGCTTGAAAGCAATCCGGGGATCAAGGCGCTCAGCCACCAGAGTCGCGCCGCCGGCCTGGAGGCAACCGGGGTGGCGCTCACCCGGCTGGGTAGTCTGGATGGAATTGGCTGGTACTCGCGCTACCAGGACGACCAGATTGTCCGGCCCATGGCCAGCGAGCTTATGGCTGGCGGGTTCGCCGGTCTTCCCTTCGACCGCAACCAGGTGCACTACGGTCTCACTTACCAAGTGCCTCTCTATCTCGGTGGAGCCTTGACCGGACGCATTAAGATAGCGAGCCTGGAAGCGAAAAAAAGCACCGCCCTGCTTGAGGGTACCCGCTGGCAGGTGCGCTACAACGTCACCGCGCTCTTTGCCGGGGTCCTGACTCTGGAGGCTCAAGACAGTGCGGTTCTGAATCACATTGCTGTCCTTGAGAAAACCCTCCAGCGCCTGGATCTCATGGTGGAACAAGGTAAACTGCCTGAGCTCGACCGCCTTAAAGTCCGGGAACAGCTTGCCGGAGTACGCGCGCAGCAAGCCTCCGTTCAGGCGGAGTCGATCAGGGCTCGCACCCTCCTGCTGACCCTGCTTGGTCGCGACCCGGCGGAAAACTTGTCTCTCGAGCCGCCAAGTGAGGAGATCCCCGTGCTATTGGAATCTCCGCAAGCCCTACGTGAGGGAGTGCTTGCGGCCTCGCCGATTCAGCAGGCGGAACTGGCCGCCGCCCAGGCGAAAAGCGCGGTCGGGGTCGCCCGCAGCGAGTTTTTACCCAGTATTGCCGCACGGGCCAATCTCCTGGAAAACGAGGCTCCATCGCTGGACAGTCCGCTGCGAACTTGGGATGTGACGGTAGGAGTATCTCTGCCGATTTTCAACGGCGGCTCGCGTGAGGTTCGTTTTGCCGCAGCCAGGGAAAAACAGCTGGCAACCCGTGAAGCTTTAGAAAAAAGCCGTCTGGATGCAGCGGCGCAATTAGAACAGGCCCTGGCGAACTTTACTGCCGCTGTCACCCGAGAGCAGGCCGCCCGGGAGCGTATTGCCGCAGCCGAGGAAGCAGCGCGGATAGAACAGGTACGCTATGAAACGGGAGCTGACACCATCGAGGATTTGTTGCGCGCCTGGGCACTGGAGCAGGATTCCAGGGCCGAGCTGGCCCGCTCTCGCGGCGATGTGCATATTTCCGCCCAGTGGATAAATACACTTGTCGAAAAGGAAGTCGTCCAATGAAAACCAAGCTTTGGCGCTGGATGGCCGTTATTCTGGCGATTGTGATAGTTCTGGGCGTGGTGAGGATGAGGCGGGTTCGGGAAAAAGAAAATGCGCCCACTCTCAAGCCCGTTCCCGTACCGGTGCAGGTGGTGCAGATCACTCGCGGGACTGCGGTTTTTACCCGCCATGTGCTGGGCAATGTGACCGGCGCCGAGGAAGCTGAGCTTGCACCCCGCATCATGGCTCAGGTCATGGAAGTGGCGGTCCGGGAGGGTGACAGGGTAAAAAGAGGCCAGATACTGGTGCAGCTTGACCCGAAAGAAATAGAAGATGCCCTTTCCCAGGCTGAGGCCGGGCTGGGAGCCGCAGGCCAGGGGCTGGCCGCTGCGCAGGTCGGCTGGGATGCCCAGCGGGACGCTACTGCGCGGGACAGTGTGCTGTTTGCGGCAAAGGCCATTTCCCGCGAACAGTGGGAACGCTCCAGGGCAGTGCGGGAAGACGCCGCGGCCCGGATAGAAGCCGCGCGGGCGCAGCTCAGCATTGCGGAAAAATCTCTCGACCAGGCCCGGACAAGGCTGAGTTACACCCGCTTGACCGCGCCCTTTGATGGGGTCGTGGCCAGCCGACTGGCGGACCCGGGAGACCTGGCCGCTTCCGGACGGCCGCTGGTCAAAATCGTGCGTCAATCCAAGGTGAAAATCCGGGCCGCGGTTTCTCCGGAGGATTTTCTTCTTCTCAGGATCGGTCAGCCTGCGGACCTGACTCTTGGAAATACTCGACTGCGCGCCGCGGTCTCGAGGGTCTTCCCCGCCCTGGGCGAAGACCGCCTGGCCATGGTCGAAATCGATATCGACACTCCGCCCGCCGGCTTTGTCTCCGGAGCCGCGGTCGGTGTAGACCTGAACCTGAGTAGCGCCGAAGGCCTGCTGGTGCCGACAGATGCTCTTCTGGAGAGTAAAAAAGGCAGCTTTGTGTTCACCGTGACCGACAGCGTGGTGCGTACGGTTCCAGTCCAGGTGCTTGGCCGCTCGCTTGAGCAGGTGGCTGTTTCCGGCTCATTAGCGGAAGGAGATGAGGTCATTGTCGCCCGTCCCTCGCGCCTGATGACTCTGGCCGACGGAGTGCCGGTCGTGGTGCAGAAGGGGGCGGTGCAATGAATGCGGATAAATCGAGTTTCGTAGCAGCGTTTCTGGATAAGCCCCACTTTCTCACCTCGATCATCCTCCTGGCGGCGGTGATCGGACTGGTGGGCTACAAGCGGATGCCGGTCAACCTTTTTCCGGACTCCGAGCGGCCTCAGATCGCGGTAGTGACAGTTTATCCCGGCGCCTCCGCGGGTGATGTCGAGGCCGAGGTCTCCCGCACCATCGAAAAAGAACTCAATACCATTGAGCAGGTGCGCCGGGTTGTCTCAGTGAGTAAAGACGAAGTCTCCGCGGTTACGGTGGAGTTCGAGTACGCCAAGGGGCTCAATAATGCAGCCACGGATGTAGCCAACGGTTTGCAGAAGATCAAGGCCGTGCTGCCGCCGGACAGCCGTCCGCCGATGATTTTCAAGGTTTCTTCGGCTACGCCTGCGGTGCTCACCCTCGCTCTGCGCCCAGCGAAAAATTCACCCCTTGATCTCTCTATGGTCCGCCAACTGGCGGACAATGAGATAAAGGAGCGACTCCTGCAGCTGCCCGAGGTGGCTAATGTCGAGGTATTCGGCGCCCACCAGCCGGTGGTGGAGATCGCGCTGGATCGCGACCGGCTGGAAACTTTCCACCTGACTCCGCTCGATATACGGAATGTCTTGGCCGCTTTCAATGCCAATCAGCCGATAGGCTTGCTGATCACCTCCGAGAGCCAGTTCCTGCTCAAGCGCACGGGGGAATTCCAGCGTCTTTCCGAAATCGGCCGCATCCCCGTGGCCCACCGTCCTGCCGGAGACATCCATTTGTCGGATGTGGCGGATATCAAGCGCGGTACGGTCGAGCCTCAAAGCGCCTACCACGGAAACGGTGCGGAGGCGGTGGCTCTCAATATTCAGCGGGCGTCAAGTGGCAATGCATTGCGCACCATCGCAGACATTGCGGGTCAACTCCCGGCCTTGGAGCGTGATTATCCGGGACTTGAATTTTCCATTCCCGACACCCAGGGCGATCTGATCAAGCTTTCAGTAGACAACATGCTCGGCGCCCTGCGCGATGCGATCATCATGACCGTGCTGGTGATTTTCATCTTTCTGGCAGATCTGCGTGGCATGGCCCTGGCCGCGATTTCCATCCCCTTTACATACCTTCTGACCTTTGCCGTCATGTGGCTGATCGGTTATGAATTCAACATGGTCACTCTCACCGCGGTAATCGTGGCGGTGGGTATGCTGCTGGATGATGCAATCGTGGTGCTGGAAAATATCGAGCGCCATTACCACGAAAATTCCGCCGAGTTAAGAAACGCCGTGGTTGACGGAACGGAAGAAGTGATGCTCGCCATTTTCTCCGGGACCTATGCCACGGTAATGGTCCTGCTGCCGATCATTTTCATCGGGGGGTATGTTCAGACGGTGCTGCGGCCACTCTCGGTCAGCCTGGTAGTGGCGCTGCTGGCCTCCTATGTAGTTTCGGTCACTGTCATCCCGCTTTTAGCCCCCATGCTGCTGAGACGCCGGCAAAACACCGGCCGCAACCGGTTTGAAAGGCTGGTGTACAGGTTCAATGCCCTTGTTGTGGAGCCTATTCAGGCCTTTTATGTCAGGCTGACCGGGGTCGCCCTCCGGCATCGCTGGGCGTTTCTGCTGGCCGGAGCAGTGCTTTTTGTGGCCTCAGCCCGCCAGATGCCGCTGGTGGGCCGGGACCTGATGCCACCCATGGACGCCGGGATAATAAAAATCAACTTCGAAACCGACCCTAACACCTCTCTGCAGGCCACTGAAGCGGCTCTTTCAAAGATGGAGCAGATTATCCGGTCAAGATCTGAGGTCACTTCCCTCTCCTCCGTGATCGGCTCGGAACCGGCGGTGATCTCATTCGGGGCCGGGCGGCTTCCCCAGCAGGGCATGCTCACCGTGCACCTGAAGGATCGCTTCCAGCGTAAGGCAAATATCTGGGAGATCGAGGCTGAGCTGCGTGAAAGCTTTCAGCAGATTCCTGGACTGAAGAGCGTGGATGTGTTCGATTTCGGCGCAACTCCTCTCTCTTCCATCCGTGCCCCGGTGGATGTGATGATTTCCGGGCCGGACTTGGCAACCCTCGACCGGATCGGGCGAGATGTCGAAAATCGTCTCCGCGAACATCTGCGGGGCGCCACCTCGATAACCCGGTCCTGGAGCCTGGACACGCGGGAAATCGGTTTTGTGGCGGAACCGGAAAAACTGGCTCTCTATCAGATATCCCCGGCGGCAGTGGCCGCACAGCTTCAATCGGCTGTCCGGGGGGTACCCGGCTCGATCTTCCGTGTTCCGAACCAGGATGGTTTGAACCTCTGGATCCAGCTTCCCGCCGCGGAGCGCCGGTGGACGGAGCAGATGTCAACTTACCCTGTCTCTACCCCTCGTGGTGAGGTTCCCCTGGCACAGCTGGGCCGGCTCGAGCATTACACGACATCTTCGGTAATAACCCGCCAGGGACTCCAGCGGACGCTCGATATCCAGGCCTACAGGTCCCGGCGGCCGATTTCGCACCTTCAGGAGGATGTAGTAGCCTCGCTCGCCGGGCTGGATCTGCCCCCCGGTTACAACATCAGCCACGAGGGAGAGGTCAAGCAGATGACCGAGTCTTTCGGCCGGCTCGGCAGCGCACTTGTGCTGGGACTGATCCTTCTTTACTTCTCCCTGGTCCCGGCTTTCAAATCCTGGGTGCACCCACTGACCATTATGTCCGCCGTGCCGCTGGCACTGATCGGAGCGGCCTGGAGCATGCTCCTGGCCGGAAAGCACGGGTGCATGCCCTCCATGATGGGGATGATTTTGTTGGCGGGTATAGTGGTGAAGAATTCGATCCTGCTCATAGATTTCATCGCCGAGGCCAAAAGAAGAGGCGCAGCCACCTACGACGCCCTGATCGAATCCGTCCGCATCCGGACACGTCCCATTCTGATGACCGCCGTGGGCACCTCGGTCGGAATGATTCCTATCGCGGCTCAGTGGGCCATCGGCCTCGAGCGTCTCTCGCCGCTGGCTATCGTGGCTATTGGCGGTTTGATGGTCTCCACATTTCTGACAATGGTATACGTGCCTATCCTATATTCTCTTTTTGAAGACGCTCAGGCGAGCCTAGGCTCCTGGCTGCATTCTGACCGCAAAGGAGTAAAAATCCAATAATGCGCGTTCAGAGATTTTATAGGAGATTGTTATCATTTTAGGCTGGTGATAGAAATACAGCAGGATTGATTGTGGGGATGCAAAATTCGGAGAGAGGCATCTTTCGATTGGATTCATTTGTCTTCAGGGACATTTTTAACGATACAACCACCCAGTGATTAATTCCTCAAGAGAGGCTGTCATGGAGGCAAAACAATCTCAGTGCAATTTAAATCTCAAAATATTTTCCTTCTTTAACGGGGTGCCTTATTTCCTGATGGCATTTATTGCCTGCTGGATTTTCATTGTCGCGCCCATTTCCAAGGATGCATTCGCAGGGGAGATTGAAAAAACCTCCAACCAAGGGGTATGTCCGCCATTTTATCTTAAAGATGAACAAGGTCAGGTGATCGACCCGGTTAACGGGGTGAATGCTGATAAGCCTTACTCTCCCCGCAAGACCTGTGGAGAATGTCATGATTACGAGAAAATAACACGCGGATTTCATTTCACTCAAGGTGCAGGTGAAAAACCCACGGATGATCAAAAGGCACGCTGCCAATGGACTCTTACTCCAGGCAATTACGGCGGGACCTGGTGCTCTCCGGCGCCGCTTTACCGTTATCTTTCTTCCAAGCAAAACAGCTCACCCGCCACAATGGATATGACCTCCTTCACTTTCATCACGGCCGGATGCGGAGATTGTCATCCCGGAGGCGGGTCCGCGGAGTTCGACCGTGAAGGCAAACGCTATGACAGTTGGATGTCGAATCCGCAAAGCGGTTTCGTGTCCGGAGGAGACAACAACTTTGACGGCGATTATTACAAGGCCCGCTGGGGCGAGACGGGTGTTCTCGAAGCCGACTGTTTTCTTTGCCATCTCCCTGAGTATAACTTTTCCGAAAGAAAAAAACAGATAAGACTTTTCAATCTCAAATGGGCGGCGGCAGCCGGTTCCGGCCTGGCCCGGGTGGAAGGCTCCATCGCCGAGAGCACTCCGGTCAGTGTGACTTATGATCGGAGCAAGTTCGATAAAACCGGGACCCTTTCGCCCCATATTGTCAAGGATCCCAGGAACTACGCCTGTCTGAGTTGTCATGACCAGCCCGGCTGGAAAAAACGGGGAGCAAATTATCGGGATAGGACGGATGTTCATATCAGGGCCGGGATGAAATGCGTGGACTGTCATCCGGCAGGCAGTTCCGCCTCCGATCCGAGAATCAACGGCAAGGAGGAGCACCAGATTGCTAAGGGGGATGATCCTGGCGGACATGTCCGGGATGACCTGGACAATACGTGCAAAGACTGTGCTGACTGCCATTCCACCGGGGAGCGCGGCGCACCGGTCGCCAAGCACCAGTGGTTGCCTCCGGTTCATCTGGCAAGGATCGCTTGCCAGACCTGCCACATCCCGGAGCGGATGACCAAGTCAGCCCAGGTTCAGGCGGGAGACGTTTTCAATCCCGGCACAAAAATCCCGGACAAAGGCAAGCACCTTTGGACATTTTATGGTCCAGACATGAAATACTACAATCATTACGGATACCTGGGCATGATGGGTTTCGAGGATAAGCCTGCATTTTCCTATAGGCCAGTTTTGACAAAGTACAAAGGGAAAGTATACCCGGTGAACCGCGTTCACAGCGCCTGGCCGGCAATAGAAACCGAAGGCGAACCGGGACTGATGCAGCCGCGGATGTCGGATATTTACAAGATGTGGACAGACTATTTCAACAATGAATCTCTTTATCCTTCGCTGGCCGAAATCAGGGACGATAATGGCGATAACGTTCCTGAAATCAACCGTCCGGAAGAAATAAATGCCCTTATCGAGGCTGTCGGAAGTATGCTGAACAGGATCGGCTACCCGATGGAGGGCAAGCGGGTGGTCTGGGCCATGGATGACCGGATTTACTCTTCCGGAAATAAATACCGGCAACTAAGCAAGGAGGAATGGGAAGCTTCTCCGTATGCCAACGTGCACAAGTACAATCATGATGTCTATCCGGCTAAAAGTGCGCTCGGCGTTAACGGCTGCCGGGATTGCCATGATAAATCCTCGGATTTCTTTTTCGCCAGTGTCGTGCAATACCCGTTCGACTGGAATGGAGACCCTGTAACCATCCCGCAGCACAAGCTCTTGGGAATCCAGGGGAAAAGCGCGAAACTGAGCGCCTGGCGGGAATATTCTCTTAAAGCTCTAGCACCCTGGTTCATTGCGGCACTCCTGGCCTTGATTTTTATCCATTTCACCCTGTTCGGACCCCAGGGGAAGAGAGAGATAGAGTCTCAGGTCCTCAATCAGAATGAAAAAAGGATCACCCGTTTCCGGACGAGCGAGAGATTTGCTCACCTGTTGGTGTTTGTTTCCTTTATCCCGCTCGGCTTGACTGGGTTCTCTTTTCTGCTTGGTGATCTATCGCCCTTGGGCATTTGGGCCCGGGATTTTCATTCCTGGCTCGGATGGCTTTTTATCATCGGCCTGTCGATGACTGTTTTTCTATGGTTGAAAGAAATGAGATTCGAGGGATTCGATTGGCAATGGCTGGCAAAACTTGGCGGCTATCTTGGATACAAAGGGCAGCTTCCCGCTGGTAAATTCAACGCCGGTCAGAAAATATTCTTCTGGCTGATGTTGATCTTATCGGTTGTCCTGGGAACTACAGGAATAATCATGTTTTTTGCCAGGACAAGCGGAACTTTCAACCTCGCTCTGATTTACACGCTTCATGATCTCGCCGCTGTTTTCTTGCTGGTTCTTGTGCTTGGACATATTTATTTGGGCGTTCTTTTGAATACCGAATCCATCCGCAGCCTGTTCGGGGGTCGTGTGCTGAGCAAATGGGCGGAAGACCACCATCCAAACTGGAAATGCGAAAAACAGTGAGCCTATTGCAAGGATCATGAATTCAAGGGCCTGGTTACTGATTTTATTAGCTGCATCCTATTGCTGCAGCCTGGACCTGTTTGCCTCCGGCTGGGAGTATTATCTCGAGTATCAGCTTAGAGTTCCCCTGGTAAGGGATGCAGGAGTGTCAGCTTTTTTCAAGGAGGAAACCAGGTACAGAGACAACGACCTGTATTACCGAAAGACTTTTTTTGGAGTTTCGAAAAAGATCAACCAAAGCCTGAATCTTTCGTTTCTATTTGCATTCAGGGAATTCAAAAGCCGGCAATGGCGAAATCTCTACCTGTTCTGGCCGGAGGCGAACTATACCCTGAAAATAAAAGATTTCAGGCTTGTCTCGAATACCAAGCTGGAGAGGCACACATCTCAGCGGTTCTGGAAGCTGCGTGAAAATATGAGATTGTTATACCCGCTGAACAGCCGGTTCACTGTCTGGACAGGCTATGAATTCCGTCATTTTTTCTTCAAAGGCTACCCTTTGGATCACGAATTTCTGGCGGGCGTAAACAGTAAAGTCTTCGATCATTTTGCAGCTAACATTTATTACGATTTTAACAATACCAGGGAGCTTGGCAGGAGAAAGAGGACCAATTGCTTGCGCACGGTTTTCGATATAAAGTTTTGAAATATCCGGGAATTAGTCTTTAAAAACAGTATACTCTCGGTGAGTGTTATAGAGGGAGATAAAAAATGAGATTCAAAAGTCTTGGCTTCATCGGCGGCGGCAGAGCGGCCGGAATACTTCTGGGAGGTTGGCGGAAAGCGGGCGCACGGCCTGAAAAAATTGTGGTCAGCAACAAGGATCGAAACATTCTGGAAAAACTGAAGAATGATTTTACAGACATCAACATAGTACCGTTGGGCAACACGGCTGCGGCCTCCCAGGATCTGGTCTTTCTGGCCGTGCACCCTCCGGTGGTCAAGGAGGTTCTGGAGGAAATAAAGCCCCATCTGAAAGTTCAATCGATTCTTGTCTCTTTAGCGCCGGTTTTTACTATTGCTAAATTGTCTGGACTTCTCGGCGGTTTTAATCGAATCGCGCGCATGATCCCTAATGCGCCTTCGATAATCGGCAAAGGCTATAATCCGGTCTGTTTTTCCGAGGCCATCAGCCCAAGCGAGAAAACCGATCTACTGGAATTATTCAAAACTCTCGGCGATTGCCCGGAAGTGGGGGAAGAAAAGCTCGAAGCTTATGCCATTCTGACCGCCATGGGCCCCACCTATTTCTGGTTCCAGTTCATAGAGCTGCTTTCCCTGGCGGAATCCTTTGGCCTTGGCTCTGAGGAAGCCAAAGAGGGATTGAAAAAGATGCTCTGCGGCTCGATCCACACTCTGCTTGAATCAGGTTTATCGACCGAAGAGGTTTTAGACTTGATTTCGGTCAAGCCCCTGGCGGAAAATGAGCAGATAGTCAAAAATATTTACCGAAATAAGCTTGAAGTACTTTATAACAAACTTACCGAAAGGAGATGACAAATGAAAACCCTGCAGATTCTCGGTCCAGGATGCTCGAATTGCCGGAGATTGGCGGAGAACACGGAAAAGGCTGCGAAAGAATTGGGAATCGCTTACGAACTGGAAAAAATTACCGATCTTAATGTGATTACCGGCTTTGGAGTGATGAGAACCCCGGCGCTGGCTGTAGATGGCGTAGTGAAAATATCCGGGAAAGTTCCGGAAGTCGAAGAAATAAAGAAGTTGATTTCATGAAGTAGTGGGAAAGGCTGGCTTGAATAGTCCAGTTACCTGATCTGCATTGGTTCTGGTATCGAAATGATGTACCCTAGATATGTCAATGAATTGGCTGGGAAAGGGTTTGCTTTTGTCGATTATCTCAAAGGAGGTTCACTTGGCTTGGCTGACAGGTTATCCACGAGACAAAGTCGATTGGTTCCCGACGATTGACGCGGAGAAATGCGTTCAATGCGGAATGTGCATGAATTGCGG
>Ga0315277_10002346_pt1 | contig 26474 bp, 19 predicted proteins | sample YL17G05_15_MG_FD_203695 | JGI IMG/M metagenome (GOLD analysis project Ga0315277, IMG submission 203695) | Sediment microbial communities from Yellowstone Lake, YNP, Wyoming, USA - YL17G05_15 | ecosystem: Environmental > Aquatic > Freshwater > Lake > Sediment | place: USA: Wyoming | collected... | reverse complement strand
AAGCCCATGACCACGAGGTCGAAAGGTGCCAGGCGCGCCTGGCGATCGCGCAGGTCATGGGCCTGGTGCGGAACGCCACTTGCCACCAGGTCGCGCAGAACCTCTACCTCGAAGGCATAGCCTTTGGTGAAGGATTGCTACCAATACAGGCAAAAGATGAGGACCAGTTGGGTTTCTGATATGGCGCGGTCGTAGTAGCCGGCCTCCCGCAGATCGGCAATGATTTGCCGGGCTACTACAGCCCGTTTCTGCTCAGCCTGGCGGGCGACGTCGTCGAACTGGTACAGCGCCTCGATAAACGGGCCGGCGTAGACCCGGTCAACCAGGTTGTCGTAGAGACTGGCAAAGGTTTGTGCTCGCCCACTCGAGGCAACAGTGGCCTGGCGCAGGATGTCCGCTCCGTCCTACACCAATTCCCATTGGGTCTTGTCGAGCCTGGTTTCATTCTGCAGGTATTGGCCCAGCGCAGCGGCGTGTTGCTGGGTAAAGTCGGCGGGAAGTACGATTTCAACGGTCATTCAAGTCAACCTCACCTTCCTTGATGGCGCGCAAGGCGTTCTGGAGTACCTGTGTGTAGACGGTGGCCGCATATCCAAGTCTTGAACAGTTTGCTCCGCCCGCGTATCCCCAACTCGGCAGGCAGCGCCAGATCGCGCCTGCGCTGGCCCGCCCGATCATCGGCGAACCACTCGAGCCAGCGCGCCGGGGCATCCACGTCCTCGGCGCCGTGCCTGGTGATGCGCTGGCGTACCCCGCTCCTGTCAGTAACCGCCTGCCATACCGGGTGCGCACCAGGAGATCATCCACGCATGCCCGGGCCGTCGTGGCGTCTGCAGCCTCCGATTTTGCTTCGTAGACAATCCATTCACGATAGCTGTCCTTGTTTCGCCACGGAGTATACAGCAACTATTATACGAGGTCATGCTGCCGCTGTCAATAGTTCTGGCTACGGGTTTCTGAGCAAAGATTCCACGCGCGCAAACATCAAGCCTATTCAAGCGCAACCAACGCGAGAATCCTCGACTTGACAATCTGCCGCTCCCGTCTAAACTAAACAAGTTCTCCTTGGAGGCTGACTGTGCAAGGGCAGACAGTTCAGGCTATGATATCTGGTTCTGAACACGGTGGGCGGGTGATGGCTACAGGAGCAGGGAATCTGTCAGACACTAAAGCACAAGTGCTGTCCGGCTTTGAAGCCCTACAGATTGGGGGAGTCGCCCCCCATATCCTCCGTGAGCTCTCAGGCATCTATCCCACGTTTGTCAGTGCGTTCAAAGAGTTGGTCAGTAATGCCTACGACGCCGATGCCACCCTGGTCACGATTCAGTTCTCACCCGACCTTAGCACGGTCACGGTCGAAGACAATGGCATAGGGATGACGCCCTTTGAGTTCCAGAATGAGTACATTCGCATCGGCGGTGGCACGCGGCGCTGGGGTGGGAATTTGACTGCTGGTGGACGATGGCCAATTGGGCGCAAAGGAATTGGCTTCCTCGCCGTGGCCCGTTACTGTTATCTGGTCGAGGTCCACTCGCATGCTAATAGAGTTGCCAGATTCCGCGAGAGTGTGACGCTGGAGCCGTGGTCAGGCCTACCAGAATCCAGACCTGTCCTGTTTCTCAGAGGGCAGTTCGCTCAATCGTTGAAACCGTTCACCATCGTGCAGGCAGTGCGGTGCGGAACAGTCGAATTGGCGACGGCTGAATACAGCCAGGATGGTCTCACCATCAAGTTGCCGGCGGAAGCGTGGCGCAAGTTTGGTGGGCAAGTTCTGACCGTGGAATACACTATTGACTTCCGCGCGGTGGACCTCCAGGCCACAATTGACTATGATTACCTGCTTAGCCTCGAGGATGGTCACAACCTGGAAATGCTTCAGGATTTTTGCCATATCCGTCTTGCTCCCAGTGCTGGCGCGACAGTGCCATCTTTCACATGCATCACTCTGCACCTGCACGAGTTTGTCCGGCATGAGTTGCAGGCCCCACAGCGACGCGGCCGGGTGCGGAACGTGGGCTCTGCCAGCGGATTGGACCGCTTTATATGGCACCTGAGCCGTAGCATTCCGGTTCCCTACGATCTATCCCTCCAGGAACTTGAGCGCCTGGGCCTGGAGGTACTTGCTGTGCCTGTCTCCCCCACACCATTCAGTGTCAAGATCACAAGCCCAGGCGGCGAAACACATGAACTCAGGCGTCCCTTACTGAACGACTTCCACATTGCCCAACCAGATGACACTACTACGGTCAGGCAAACGCTCTATATTGAGTCCGGGGGATTGGCGGCACAGGGGGCTTTGCTGGGGTTCCCCCAGCCTATTTTCCCCGCCGAAATGCGCGGCATCGCCATCCGCGTGCGCGGGGTCGAGATCGGTGCCCCGGGCTTTCTGGGAATGGGAAATGACCTGCCTGCCAAGTACCGCCCATTTCTGGACCAGGTGATGGGGGAGGTCATCGTCACAGAGGGACTGGACGCCATCAGCGCGATTATGCCCGGGCGAGAAGCGTTCTACGCCGAGGACGCCCAGTTCCAGGTGTTGCGCAAGTGCCTGGTGGGCGATGGGAGCGTCGAGTCAGGTGCGTTGGGGAAGGTATTGGAACAACTTGGGAAACAGCGAAGCGTTGAATCGTCTGTCGAGCGGATCGTGCAGGAAGCCAGGCGGCGTCGAGAGACATTCCTCGAAGTTTCGCAGGCGGTCACTGCCTTGTCCGTTGGCTCCCGCCATAGCCGTGCTTTACAGCGCCTGTTTTCCCGCTCCGACGTCGTGGCAAACGGGCTATGCCGTGCTTCCGAATACCACGTCGAGTTGCCCAACACCATCGAGGGCTATACGCTCGAACTGGTCAACCTGCCAGAAGTCGATTATCAGATTGACCTGCCGGACCGGGTCGTGCGGATCAACCGCGATGCTGAGGCGTGGAGCCAGTCGTTGTATATGCTTGGCCGGGACTTTGAGATCAGCCTGCGCAATGGCGGCCCAGACGCCCCACTGTGCGAGATTGATTTCTCAACGAACACCATATACCTCAACTGGTTGCACTCCACCCGGGGCAAGATGGGGGATGCCACGTTTGTGAAATCCGCTTTGTTCTGGCGCATCGCCTACCTGGCCGCCGACGGGAACGTGGACACGATGATGGACCTGGCCCACCGCTTACTTTCCTTCTCCGCCTGACATACGATGACCAACCCATTTGACAGGCTCAGGGCAGGCCCACAAATCCTTTCTGCACAGGATGCGCTAAACCAGGCGCAGGGGCGGGTACTGCTGGTCAACCCGCCGGTGATTGACAGCCGCTATCCCTGGATCAAGTGGAACCAGCCGCTCGACCTGCTCAAGTTAGGAACCTGCCTGACGCAGACGCGCGGCTGTGAGGTCAGGATGTGCGACTTCATGCTGCCCACGCCCAAGGGCAACGTACCCCGCCGGCAATCGAAAATCGGAGACGACCTGCCGCCCGGCGAGCCGATACGCTGGCACTTTGGTCAGCCCTGGGAAGCCTTCGACGCCTATCTTGAAGAATTGTCCGGTCGCAATTGGATACCGGACAGCGTGTGGGTCACCACGCTGACCTCGTTCTGGTGGCAGGCGGTGCCACTGGTCGCCGACCGGGTCAAGAACCGGCTGAGACGGCCAACGGTGGTATTGTGCGGCAACTACCCGGCCCTAGAAACGGAACACGCCGCCCGCTTCTGCCCCAACGTAGACATTGTCGTCCGAGAGCACCTCGACCTGGCCCGCTGGCCGGCCGATTTCTCATTGTACGGAGAGCGGAAACTCGCGTTCTGCGCGCTGGATCTGCGCGGCCCGAAACCGGTGGACGAAATTGGCCGCGCGATCGGGCGCGGGACATTTCACTTCGCCTTCTTCAACAGCAATATCTTCGAGGATTTCGACACGCGCCTGAAGCCTGTGCTCCAAGCAGTGGTCAAGAACGGGTGGAAGATATGGTTCCACGGTATCTGTGGGGTGGAGACGCGCGACTTTCCTGTTGCCAATGCGCAACTGCTGGCCGATGCGCACTTTAGCGAGTTGCACTTTGAGCCAGCCCTGAACGAGGACGGAGTTGTAGACGAGCCGCTGTACCGGGACGTGATGCAAGCCTGTGAGCGAGCGGGGTTCGTCTCCCGGCGGGGAGCAGGCTGGGAATCGCGCACCCACTACATCTCGGGCTTTCTCTGGATTAACCGCCCGGACGACGACCTGGACAAACTGGTCTGGAATGCGCTCAAACTGCTGCAACTGGTCGGCATGGTCATCCCCAAGCCCTATTCGCCCACGCCCGGCAGCGACGACTATGCGTGGTTGGTCTCTCAGGTCGGCGAAATTCGACCAGAAGATATCAGCCCGCACAGGCTGCCGTGCGCCGGGTTGAACGGCATGAGTAAGAGCGACTACGAGGACCTGTACCGGATGACCGCTTTCCTCAACATGAAGGTGCGCGCCCATACGTTTGACTTCCTCGGGGACACCTACCTGGCGAAAGTGATTCGAGAGTCGCTGGCAGGCAGGAGATGGGCCTTATGAGCAAGCGTGCGCTGTTGATCAACCCGCCGGTCTACGACGTGCAATACTGGGCCGAGTGGAGCCAGCCCCAAGGATTGCTCAAGGTCGGCTCCTACTTGAAGCAGCAGGGCTACGAAACGCGCCTGATTGACTGCTTGTACCCAGACGCCAAAGGCAATGTGCCGAAGAAAACCAAATCGGTGGTGGAATTCTGCTCGACGACGGAGATCCCTTACCGGGAGTTCCGTCAGGAGCACGGCCGCCGACTTGCGCCTGACCGGCGCTTCAAGTTCGTCTTCGGCCTCCACCCGTACGATTTACGGCAGGAACTCCTGGCGATAGCCAGCATAAGGGAGGGCCGGTCGGATGATGAGGGATTGGCTTGGAAACAGCGACCGCTCCCGGAGATTACCTTCGTACCTGACGAAGTGTGGATTACCTCCATCATGACCTACTGGTGGGAGAGCACAGTGGACGTGGCAGTATTGTGCAAGGAGGTCTTTCCTTCGGCGCGGATACGGATTGGAGGTATCTACCCAACGCTGGCCTCGGAGCACCTGCAAACTAAACTGAATGAGCGCAGGCTGCTATTCAAGATTGTGTTAGGCTGTGACCTTGGCCTAGATGACCAGCACGACCTGATCGTGAAGGGCGAAATCCCCCAGGCATCCTGGCTCGACCTGGACCTGGATTTGTATTACGAACCGCACGTTCCCAACTCGCGTTACTACCACGGCCCTGGGCCAGGCGAGCGCGGGTACGAAACGGCGGTCAACGACAGGCGCAACTACGGCCCACCCTACACCATTCTCACCACCACGCGCGGTTGCCCTTTCAACTGCGCGTATTGCGCTCAACACGCCTACAATCTCTACGACGATGAGCGGGTGAGGCAGGCGGTTTGGACAAAGGAGGGGCGCAGAATAACCGTCCGCACACGCGGTACCGACGAAACGCTGCGGGAAATGCGCGACAGGTTCGAGCGTTACGGTATCCGGCAGTTCGCCTTCTACGAGGACAACTTTCTGGCCGAAAGAGAGCACTTTCGGGCTATCCTGGAAGGCATCATCAACGACCCGGGCCTGCGGGGCAACGTCCATTTACACGCGCCGGAGGGGATCGAGGTGCGGCTGATTGACGCCGATCTGGCCCGCCTGATGCGCCAGGCTGGGTTCGAGCGCGTTTATCTGCCGCTGGAGAACATCAATGCTAACGTAATCAAGTCCTGGAACCGCTCGCACTCCAACGTGCAGATGTTCGAGCGCGCGGTGCAGAATTGCGTGGACGCTGGCTTCGCGCTGCGCAATATGCAGGTCAACGCCTTCATCCTGTTCGGCACTCCGGGCGAGAACATCCGCGACGTGGTGGATAGCGTCATCTACGCTTCCAGCCGGGTCGGGTCGGTGATCCCGATGCTGTTCACGCCGGTGCCGGGGTCGGCGCTCTACGAGGAATATCGGGACTACCTGGTGGAGATGGGCTTCGACCTGCACCACCTGAACGGGAAGATGTTCCCGTTCCTGGAGTTCGATCGGCAGCGGCATCCGGAATTAACGGTTCAGGACTACCTGGATCTGGAGGCCTTGATGTTCCGCATGAATGCGCAGGCGGTGAGGGGGACGTTTGATATCGGGGGAGAAAGTGGGGTTTCGAAGGCATTGAGAAAATCAGTCTGTGCTAGTGGAGACTCCTTCGCAATGGGTTAGGAATTAGCAAGAGCAAGCACTTTGAGGGGCGAAGTGGCCAACTCTGCTCCTCCTGAGAATTAGATAGAAAGGTAAGCGGGCTGTGCCGTCGTGGAGAGACTCAAGCTGTGACTACAAGAGGGTTTGAGTCCGTGATTACCGAAAGCCCAGGGTCGGTCAACTGACGCCGGATGTAGGCCGGGACTGCGAACAAGCCTTGAGCTGTCTGGCTGTCGTAGAAACGCAAGTTAGTTACGCCACGTTCAGCCAAAGTACTATCAATTTGGGTTGAAGTGAGGCGTCCGATTGTGAGACCGAGACCACCACAAACAATAAATCCGAAGAGCGTCGCATAGATCGGGATGTGGGCATAGTAAGGGAACACTTTTGGAAACACTTGGCTGAGAGTGTGAACAATGCGGCAGTGTTCTCTATTGTGGCCAAGTGCTCCGTTCTCTGCCTGCAAAGAAACAACACCATTTTCACGCAGCGCGCATCTTACAAGTTCGTAGAATTCAACAGTGAACAACTTATTGGCGGGACTCCCCTCAAACGGGTCCGATAGGTCCAGGACTACGCAGTCAAAAGTGTCAGCATTACTTTGAAGGTAGCTACGGCCATCATCATGGATTAGAAGCGTACGCGGGTCATTAAAGGAGCCTTGATGCCATTCGCTGAAGTACTCACGGCAAATAGTTATCAGCTCACTGTCAATATCGACCATAACCGCATGTTCGACTGTCGAATGTTTCAAGACTTCGCGAAGAACTGCGCCTTCTCCTCCCCCAATTATCAGAACATTTCTTGGATTGGAATGTGAACAGAGCGCTGGATGGACTATAGCCTCATGGTAGATAAACTCATCTATCTGCGAAGACTGTGGAACGCCATCTAAAAGAAGAACACGTCCGTAGTTGAATGTATCAACTACTTCAACGTACTGGTAGCGAGTCTGTCTTGAAAGAATATGGCGTCGTATTGCGTGACCGTGCATTTCCCAGTCGTTACGTGACTTGATCATCCAGTTAACGTTAGGCATCCGAGTCCTCCTTGAAAAACTGTGAGTCTAGCCCTGCTCCTCTAAAGGCCTCGTTGAATACCGCGTTTCCCGCACGAAATGTCTGTTGTAAGAGACGGATGATATCGGTGGCATTGATTCTAGTAGTGCAGCTGAAAACATCAATGGCAGCAAAAAGGCTTTCGGGCCAGGTGTGAATGGCAATATGAGATGCGGAAATTTGGGCAGTGCAACTGACGCCCTGCGGTTCAAACCGATGTGTGAATACTTGGAGTACGTTTGCGCCGATGCAATCAGCCAGAGCATACACTGCTGACTCAACTCTGTCCAGGGTGTCCAATATGGATGAATCGCAGTCATAAAGATCAATGATGACTTGATGTCCCAACATTTTTCATGACCTTTGGATCTTGCAGTGTGACTTGGTGCATCGACAGTATGTTTAACAGGTTTCTTTCCAACCCTGACAATCTCTCATGACTAGTTGCAATAGCCAGATAAAGAAATCTGATGACAGCTTCGTTTGCGAAATCAAAGACAGGGGTGAGTAAGAGTATGCCCTCTGGAGAGCCTACTTTGAATGGGACAAAATCTGGGTCTGTGAAAACACTACTCAGATCGCGCACAGGAATGCGCGCAAAGCGAAAACTGGCACATATGGAATCTAATTGCACACCGGCTTTAAGCAGGAAATAGAACGGATATGTCGAAGAGTTGAACCGTGGGTTCAAGTCAACAGCGAAGACATCATTTTCCGGGGTGACAATATAGTCTATTCCGCAAACGCCGGCATAACTGGGCCTCCGCTTAATGGTCCCCGAGGAGTATTCCACAATTCGGGCGACCAAATCTCTTGAAAGTCCGTGAGGCAATTTGTTACCATAGTGCCTCCAGTTTTCGATGACCTGATCCACAATGAACAGGTGACGCGCTTGACTATTCCACATAATATGATGTGACACAGGCGAACATACCACTTCATACGCTAGTTCTGCGATTACTGGGAATTCAATCTTGACTAGGAGCCTTTCTATATCCTCATCGCCGTCAATGGCTTGCGTTTGCCAATGATGTTTCTTAACAAGCATGGTGATTCCCCGGCGTTTGCTGTATCCGTAGAAGCTACGGATTTCATCTATAGATGTACAGACTACTCCTTCGGGTACCGGGACACCTGCTGTAGCAAGCAGACCTCGTGCCGTTATCTTGTCTTCAAGGACTTGAAACTCTTCCTTAGAGGGATAAAGACGAGGAACATAATCGTCTTGTGATAGGTAAACGATCAATCGCTCAAAATCCTTGGCCTGATCAGAGTAGAAACTTGAGATATCCAACTTCCTCTGTCGCGCCACATATTTGAGTTGATCCAGTGCAGACTTGTCATGAAGAAGATTGTCGAGTAGTGAAGATCCTTTGTGTGCAGGCACTATGATGGTTTCAGGAAGGCACTGCAAATCATTCAGATAATCCAGATATGTTTGCCCAAACCCTTTGAGAGTGTCAACGACACATGTGTGTGCTCCAACAAAAAATGGGTTTGTTCCAAATTGATCCCAGTCGAGTTCTCCATTCTCGGTACGTAACTCGTCAAGTACATCGTCATGTATGAACATACAAGATTGAATAAACTGGTCGAATAACTCAGTAGCTGATTCCACATCCTCACGCTGGCGTGTCATCGGCAAGCCCACCATACGCTAGTTTCCAAGCAGCATCAAGACCTGATCGCATATATTGGCAACGGCCGGAAAGGAATCTTCGAGGCCCATTTGCACCCAGTGGCTTCGCAGGTCAGCGACAGACGTCTGGCCAAGTATCTGAAGTGTATGCTCAAGACAAGTTTTTCGCTGCTCCAGAATGTCGCAAAAAAGCTCAACATTTGTCCTTGAATTTCCATACAGTGCAACGATTGTCAACCCTTCTTTCCAATATGAAAGTGCGTTCTCATGCGCAGATTGGTCATAGTGGACATCACCGTACACCATCATCGCTCTGCCCCTGAACACCCGTATGCCGCAGCCACGGTCTTCGATGTCCTTCATTTCTTGTAGGATCGAAGGTATTTTCTGGTATTCTCTCTTTCTGTATGCTCTCTGAGCCGCATGATTGAGGCAGTCAAGTATCATATAGATGTTGTTATATCTCTTTGCTAGAGACAGCGCTTCATCGAGCTGAGAATCAGCATTCTCAAAGTCTTTGCGGTCTGCTGACACTTCATAGGCTATGTGCCAGTTCTCGCTAAGTTCTGTCCCGAATTGCCCACGGATAGCTATTTCCTGACTTCTGTCCGAGTATTCTCGCGTTATTTCATATTCTCCCTTAAGAAAGGACATCCAGGACATATCACAGTACAAGCGACATAGGTTGAAATCATCACAAATCGCAAGTAAGGCTGCTTCGGCCAGCCTGTAATATTTTGACGCAGTCTCAAAGTCATTGAGATCACGATATGCATTTCCTAGATAGTAATAACTAGTTCCTACGTTTTTATGATCATTAATTGACAGCCTGATTTGCAGGCTCTCTTGAAGAGGGTTGAAAGCTTTCTGCACGTTCTGTTGCAGACGATACAGCCTGCCCATTTCTTCCAATACCCGAGCGACTAGCTTCAAGTTTCCTTGCTGCCTTGCCAGTGCAAGGCTCTCCAGGTACCCTTCCTCTGCCTTGTCATTTTGTCCGATGGCTCCATATGCATTGCCAAGTTCAAAAAGAATCACAGGGATACGATGCTCTAATTTGTACTTCTGGCACAGTGCAAGGCTGCGATTGAAGAAGTCAACGGCCTCGAACGGATTTGCCCCGACAAGAGTGCATGGATTGATAATACTTGCCCCCACACCTTCCAGTACACGTGCTGCGAATTCGGGTTGCGCGTCTGGGATAACTCTGTTCAGCAGTTTCTCACACACAGGTTTAGCATCAACTGGACGGTATTGCCTCAATGCCATCTCCGCACGGTTCAAATCAACGATGTCTTGGACCTCTGGGGGCAGATTCCTGCGTTCTACCTCGCTCAACAGTAGACTGCAATAATCGAACTCAAAGCTGTCAACTGCTGCACGCATCTCATTATCAAAGAGAGTAATTGCCTCATCTGGAGCATAGAAGAGTTGATAATAGATTCTCTCTGTAACCAGCACATGCCTAAATTGTGGATCTGAAGCTTGGGGGATCACACTGTCATAGTATCGCGTTACAAGCAACCGTCGTTTCTCGTTCTTGAAAGACTCGGGAAAGTCGATGCGCACATTGCTGATTAAGCGTAACATCTCATCGTGCAAAGTCAAAATGCCGTCTTCGCTACTGACTTTTACGAAAGGAAAGCGGGCTAGGCGCGAGCACACTTGGGCGCATTCTTCAAGTCTCCGACCAGTAAGCAACGACATGATCGACATGTTAAACCGACGATTTGCAGTTGCCATCAATAAGAGAGCCAGATTTTCCGTTTCTTTTAAATCTCTTATGCGCCCAACCATCGCTGTCTCGAATTGCTCGGGGGTGACATAGTTGATCACAGAGTTGGGATCATTGCCCTCAAGAATCCATAGGATAGCAAGGGTTACTAGAATGGGGTGTCCCCTGGCAAGTCGGTGGATGGTTTTGAGAATCTGATTATCAAGATCATATTCGTTTGTGCGCTCGTGATACATTAACTTGGCAAGCGCTTCAGTCTCGTTCAACGAAAAGGGCCCAAGATTTAGTTCGAGCACCTGAACGCCTTGTAGCGAGACAGGCTGTCTCCCTGCCAGCAGAATCCCACATCGGCCACCAAGGTGGCTAAGTAAGTTGAGCAACCACGTCTCTATTCTGCTACCCTGGATAGCCTCAAATGTATCAAGGATTAGAACAATAGGAGCATTTTTAGAGAGAGATTTACAGCCTTCTACAAATGCCTCGATTGCATTCTGGCGTTGCGCACTTTTGTCTAGGTCCTCTGTCGCGTTGTAACGCTTCAATGCGTTATAGAACTCCGTGAATGCATCTTGCTTAAGCGACCCCACAATCAGGCTCAATAACGATAGCTCTGATCTACAACTAGTCGCTTGCAGATCAATAACTTCTGTTACAGAGATCCCAATCCCCGCTGCAAGGTGTCCTAATACAGTGACTAACTTGGTCTTTCCGATACCTCCAGGCCCCGCAACCGCGATAAATCTCGGCGTTCCGGCCACATTCGCCGTGAACAGTCCACTTAAGAATTCGCGAGACTTGTCAATGTATTCATCACGGCCGATAAATCCAGCTAGCTTCATAGATTCTCCTTATGGCTAAAAGATGGCTCGATATTGACCAACAATCCTGCCTGTAAGAGTCTCAACTGGTCGCTGCCAGTATTTTTCAAGGGAACTCAGTGCATCAGTCGTCAAGAACCCAAGCTTTCTCAAGATTTCAACGGCGGCGCATTCACCAGCCTCCTCGGATCCACTCTCGATTTTGATAGCGATAGCGATCTTTGCAGGGCAGACACCGATACAGTAGATGCCCTGTGATCCGACTTTCCCTATGAAAGATCCTAGCTTCATCAAATCTGTGTCAAGACGATCTGAACCAGCAACCATAAACGGTTCGGCCATCATTGCCTTTTGAACGACTCCAAGTGTGTCTGAACTAGCAGAAGGATCAGCGATTGTAAGCATGCAATACATTTTTGCTAGTTCCGTCAGAGTCACATTATATGTGGGCACTCCGCATCCATCGACCCCCACACTTAATGCCTCTGTTGGCTTTCCAAGAACCTGAGCGACCTTTGTCAAGACAGTCTGCTGGATAGGATGTCCCAACTCCCAATAACTATCCAACGATGTTCCAAGAAGGTTACCAAGGAGCAACATTCCGGCGTGTTTCCCTGAACAGTTATTGTGCACAGGCCGAACATCTGAGCCTGTCTCACGAAAGACATCTCTGGTAATCCAAGCAAAATAAGCTGGGTGGGTTCCGCAATGCAATGATGACTCATCGAGACCGGCTTTGTGTAGTAAGTTACGTACGGTCTGGACATGCCGGGGCTCGCCGTTATGGGAGCTTACCATTACTGCGATTTCATCCAAGGTCAGGCCGAATTCTTCAATGCCGCCCGCCTCAAGAAGTGCTAACACCTGAAATGGTTTTGCGGTAGACCGCATCGGAGTTACAACTGTCGGATCGCCAAGCGAATCAACAAGACTGCCATTCTCTACAATAGCGATAGAACCCCTATGGGTGCATTCAATCACGCCAGACCGAGTAACCTCTACAAGAGGAATTACATCTTTGCGAGTTGCTCGGTATTGTGAATCTTTCATTCTTGTGCCTTTTGCGTGAATAATAAGCGGAACCTTGACAACCTAGTTTAGTAAAATGAACTTCTCCTCGGCCAATGGTTTATCGCTACCACTCAAGAAGAATGTAGAGATAGGTATTCCACCCAGGTCCGTCTGTACCCAGGCAGAGATCTCAAAACGCACAGCTAAGGGGGAGCCCTTCGGCTTTTTCAGTAATACGAACAGATCCTTAACTCCTCGGATAGGCCTCGACTTGGTCTTGTTGAAATCCCAACCCGGATTTGCTTCTCCAGTCCCAAAAGCTGTAATCTCGGGTTCGTACTTCAAATAGGAATAGGAGACTTCAGTGTCGAATGCAGATACCTCAAGCTGAGCTACCTTTTCAAATGAGAATGTCAGGTCAGGTTTGAGTGAAAAGGCTCTCTTATAACTAATTGGGATTTCGACACTTCTTGGAAACAGATCGTAAGCTATTGGGCGCTCGCTTGACAGGGAATCGCTCTCTATCCAGGCTCGCACAGTAGCCCGGACGAATTCGCAATCAGGAGCAGGCCTGAAGGAGCAAGCCAATTGGGTGACCAGAAGGTCTGCAGATTTGGCCATCGCGACCAAGTTAGCAGGAAGGTTTGTTCCAGATAACAGGCCTAAAGAAACCAAGTCAAATACTTCTGGCTGTCCCAACCAGACCTCATTCTTGTCTCCAAGCAGACTTGTAATAGTGGCTTGAGCCCTTGCATTCATTTTCCTGACGACTTCAGGGTCAGGACGACCTCCTGCAACAGCAAGAGTGATCGTTAGTGGGGTAGTCTGAATCGGTATCATTATTAGAATCTCCTAGTTGATTATTAGCCGTACGGTCGGATCACCAAAGAGGACGTAGGATGCCCAAGTCCTTTCTGAAGGGCTATCGCTTCGCATTTGTACCTTGGTGGTCAGCAAGGCGTCACCAATAGTTACACCTGAGAGAAGCTGCCTATAGAATTGAGCGGCGAACTTGGCACCACTACTATCCAATACTTTCCAAATACTTCCCACACAAGCAAGCGCTCCACCCAACATAAACGCAGATGCAACTCCAAGCGTGTACGAGCCTACATATCCTACATTCACCTCAATTACCTCATCAGAAGCTGATTGACAAGCATTCAGGAAAACAAGAGGACGGCCCTCTATACTGCGTTTGATCTGATCAAGTGGAACAACACTGTCACTCAAAACAAGTCCCCCGCTTCTGTTCTCCTCCTTATAGAAAGCATGTCCAGCAAAATGCACGATATCGTAACGTCCGCTTCCGAGCCGCTTCAAGAATTGGTAACTGCTTGCATCCTGACCAAATATCACATCTTGAGCCGGATCAAAAGCCAGCCCCTTTACACTTTGCAGAGCCTCCTTCAAGTTAGCTATTTCTTCTTCGACATGCTCGAGTGATCCGAACTCCGACACCTTACTTGCTGGAACCCCCACAAGCAAAGGTCGAATCTGTCGATCCCCTCGTTGCCGTCCAATGCGGGCTTCCTCCGCTGTTCTCAGGCGTTTACCCAAGGGAAGCCTAAGAGCTATGAATTCATCACCGTCATGAATTAACTCCCAAGGGATTGCTAGATCGGTAACACTGATCACAAGTGGACCACTGTGCAATCTTAGCATATCTTGAATGCGACCCGGCAGAAACTGATTCCGAATTACCTTGCCAATATCAATCAAGTCGTCAATCGTTGAGACCCGTCGAACATCATTGAGAAGCTCCTCTTTGCTTTGCATAGAGATCTGAAGTGGGAGTGTGACATCAACATTACGTTGAGATACTATGAACGCTACACTATATTCCTCATACTCTTCAATGGCCTGCTCAGCCGGCACTTGACTGGCCGGTTGGTATTTGACAATGTCGAGTACTGCCTTGCCCGTTTCGAGTAGTTCTTTTTCAACTTCGTTTACCACTTGGACTAGGAAACCGGGGCTCTCAATATCACCGATTCGCTCATTCAGTTCTGTGTCTTCGTTAAGTTCTGGATCTACGCTAAGTGCAATTCTCAGCTGATCAAATACACGCCGGCGGGCATCAGCCCCCACAATCGCGGCTCTGCCCTCCAGTCTCTGCTGTGGTAATTCGTATGAGTCCCCCATCTTGCTTATCAGGTCTCTTCTAAGCTGAGACCGTAAACTCAGAGCAACGCTTAGATCATATTTTCCCGGATGCGTCATTCGTTCGATATCGGCGAGATGATATAGCTTCTCAACCAGTAGACTCACATCGGTCGGCAACTTGGCAAACTCACGGTCATAGTAATCAACGGCCGCTCTGCTCAGAGTCAAGTACTCTTCAGGGAAGAAGAGCCTCATGTACAAAGATAGTGTTCGACGCACAAATCGATCTATTTCGTAGCCAGCACGTGCAGGATTGGGTTTGACCAGGTAGCCCGTTTCATGGAGCATTCTCTGAACAAGGTCCAAGATTGCGACATTCCAGCTTACCGTTCGATCGATCCGTGCCAAGAACTCGATAGGAACGTCTACATCAAATCTTCTCAGGATTGAGAGTACACAAAAGGCACCAAAGAGGGAATCGGGAATCTCTACGTTCTTGCGAATGACCTTATCCACCACAGCATCCACTAACCTGGCTTCATAGTCACCAAATAGCTCTCTGCCGACCTTTCTGTGTTCTATTTCCTCAACATGACTCAGTATTTGCACAACAATACCATTACTGGCCGGGTGCCCACTTGTCACAGATTGAATCTCAGTGGTGATATCTTCAAACGAGGTCCCCTTGAGTTGCTCTCGTGTATGACTGAGTGAAAAAGGAGCTAGGGTGATCGACGTGGTCCGCCGTCGAATCTTATATTTGGCCGTCCCCCAACCTATCTTCATACGTGAGGCCAAGATGATCAGTACACGCCCAGAGTCAGAAAGAGGGAAAATTATCTCTTGCCCCAAATACTCGAGTGCCTCACTGGAAGCCTGTTCAACTGTGTCAAACAACAATACACCAGAGTATTGTTTGAGCAGGTCTAGTAATTGAGTTGTCAAGGTGCGTGGCGGAGTCTGGATTTCGGTTTGACTTGTCGGTGACCCCGGTCTGATATTTGAAACAACTGCAAGTAGATCGGGATGATTGTTTCTGGCTGTCTCCTCAAGGGTGGAGGGCAGCTTCCTAATAATTTCACTTAGAATCCGCTGTTGCCATTCCACTGGGCTCAAATGTGAGAATTCAGCCAAGTCAATAAAGATGTATGGAAGTAGCGAATTGTCACACTCGTGACAGATAGCTCTCAGAAGAGTTGACTTTCCAATACCACCAACACCCAAGTACTCACGTATCGGAAAGACAATTGTAGTCCCACTGCGCAGGGCATCCACTAGCTCCCTGGCAGCATCCAATTCTTCGACCCGGTTGACAAAGTGTACGGGTTCGCCAGACATACCTGTCACTACCTTCCTGCCCTAGAAAAACAATCTGTTCAAAGTGTTCGTGCTAGCCTATTGGCCTCAAGCATGGCTTCTGGAATACCGAGTGGGTTTACGCAGTCACCAACCCGGAACACGTTGCTCAATTTGTCTCTCACAGCATAATACAGTTCCGTAACAGGTTTAGCACCCGTGACAAAAACGACCTGGTCAATCGGATATATCTCTTCTATCGCGTTACTTGTAACATTGCGGAGGCCAGCTACTCTGTTCTTTAGAAACATCAGATCAGTTAAGGGAAGAAACCGAACGGACTTGTGGAGCCGCGAATAATACGACGTGCGCGTTGCTACATCTAGCCCTTCCCCGATATAGAAGGTCGAGGAAATCACTGTAACTTTTCGACCTCGTTGAAGCAACCACTCTGCAACACCAAGCAGATTTTGTCGCCAATCGAGGTCTATGACTAAGATGTGCTCACCGAGGTCAATATTGCCTTCCAGTGCGTCCCTGATGTTTACCATACTGGATGGGTCTACCTCCTGATAGATGGGCGGAATAAATGGTTCTGCGCCTGTAGCTATCACGAGAATGTCTAACTGATCGTCCGACATGACATCTTCAATGCTAACATTCACTCCACGATGTATGTCCACTCCCAATGTTGAGAGCTGCCGTTGAAGATAATATACAATATCCAACAAGCCTTGCCTATATGGAAGCTTAGAAGCCAATAGTACTTGGCCCCCCAGAAGTCCTTGCTTCTCAAATAACTCAACCCTATGCCCCCGCAACGCTGCAACGCGAGCTACTTCAAGACCTGCAGGCCCACCGCCAATAACGGTAATGCGTCTTGGTTCCGTAACTTTGACTATAGTCCCTGAGCCCAATTCACGTTCACGTCCAGTGGCTGGGTTATGAATGCACCGCACATCTAGACCCTTCCAGTGATTGCCGACACACCCTTGATTGCACAACACACAAGGACGTATGTCATCAATTCGGCCATCTTTTACCTTATTAACTATGTCTGCATCAGCAATGTGAGCTCTGGTCATAGCTACCATGTCTGCGGCGCCAGAAGTAACGAGGAACTCCGCCTCAGAAGGATGCGTGATCATCGATGCCACTATCACAGGCAGGCTGACCACACCTTTTATTGCCCGGGCAATTGGAGCGAAGTTCATGGGCTCGATACTACTATCGCCATGTCCAATCAAGTACCCCCTATATGATGAGTTTGTTGCTGCATTGACATGAATATAATCGATGTAACCTGTACTTTCAATATCTTGTACTATTTTGATGGCATCGTTGATAGTCAAGTCGCCAGGCGCTAATGCATCTCCTGTTATTCTTATACCTACCACAAAGTCGCTACCGACCGCCCCACGCACCTCTTCCAGTATCTCCACCAAGAACTGAAGACGCTTTTCGTATGTTCCTCCATATTTATCAGATCGTCGATTGTAATAGGGAGAGAGGAACTGTTGAATCAGAAAACCCTGATCACATTTCAGTTCAATACCGTCCATCTTCCCTAGTTTCGCCCGTTGAGCGGCTTTAGCAAAGTCACTTACTATAGTCTGGATCTCATCAATGGTCAGTTCAAGCGGAATTCCTTTGGTACATTCGTGCGGGACGGACGAGGGTGCTACTATGCGCGCTCCCTCGCGAGCATCAAGTTGTCCACCTATGTGCATTAGTTGATCGAAAACTAGTGCGCCGTGCTTATGTACTTCTTCCGCGATTCTTTGATACCAAGGTACTATGTCATCGCTTGTGTTGACGGTCATCCGCTCTACCAAGGCACCTTCTTGGGAAACAGAGGTACCGCCCATGATGACGAGACCTACACCCCCTTTAGCTCGTTCCGCTAGATAATCAACTAGATATTCTGTTGGAAGACCTGCAGAATCTACATAGCCGTAGCTATGAGCGGCCATTAAAATGCGGTTCTTGCAAAGTGTTTTCCCTAACTGGATAGGCTCGAGTATTCTCCATCGTGCCTGCATATATCCCCACATGAACGATCTGGCAGTGTACTGATCCCAAAAACTGGACACATTTTTGATAGTTTTTAGTTCACATCGAGAGCAAGGGCTTGAGCATTCCGCCACTGTTCCTCAAGCTCGGCTGGGGCCACTACAGTAGCCCAACGATGGGTGAATCGGTTTATGCATATACACACCATCGAGAAATCGGCCCAGTTGAGCATAGGCGTCATTGTAGTTCTTGTACTCTGATAAGCCAATCTTTTCTTCCAGTGCGATGACTGACCATCCCTGACACCGCAACTGCTCCATGACATGGCAGTAGTCATAGGTAGATCACTCAGTCGCCACTTCCTGGATGGCAACCTTGAGTGCCGTCTCATCTAGTCAGTCGACTTGGTAGTGGCTGCCCTTATTTCGGGCGAAATTCAGGAAGCTTGCACACCGGGTCAGCTACCAGCAAGCGCCTTTATGTCAGCTACAACTGAGTCAGGCAGTTCAATAAATTCCGCACCCTTGTTTCTTGCTCTCGTCCTACTAGACCGTTCGCCTGGAACTAGAATTTCAGTGCTACCAGGCGCACGTGGAGAGTTCTTTATCTCATTGATAAGTGCACTCACCTCTGACTCAAACCTCTGAATCGGGGTGAACAAGGATGGATCCACAGCCAGCACAGTAAACCCATCGGAGCCTGGCACTGCTTCTCTCCCCGTCTTTGCCCGTACGAAAGGGCCTGCCAATATCTCTACTGCAAGTCCCAATGCATATCCTTTGTGACCAGCCATGGGCAGTTGACAGCCATTATCGGCGTCGTTGGGGTCAGTCGAAGGATTACCATATTTGTCCAACACGATCCCGTATGGTATTTGGCGATTTTCCTTCATCGCAATAGCCAAGTCGCCGTAAGACCAAGCCGAGGTGGCTAGATCAGCCACGACAGGATCATGGCCTGTGGGTATACTTATTGAAATCGGGTTGGTTCCAAGAATGGCTCTCATACCCCCCCACGGAGCCATTGCATATTCTGAATTGCATATTACTATCCCGATTAGTTCCTCTTGTACTATTTCCCTCGAATAGTAACCCATTGCTCCAGTAGTGCCAATATAGTTGTAGGCTCCTACAATTCCGATCCTTGATGCTTTTGCTTTACGAATCACGGTTGCAGTCGCCCGCTGTGCAACAACCAATCCTAGTCGACCGCCTCCATTCACCAAAACGGAGAAAGGCGTTTCGTTTTCGAGGGCAATATTCGATGTAGATGCCCCCTTCTTTTCTAGAGTACGAACGATCCCGGGGATTCTATAGAATCCGTGCGAAGCATGTCCGCTAAGTTCGCCGTCTAGGAGATGCGAGAGGACAATCTTGATGTCGTCTTCATCTAGGCCAGTGCGGCGTAGGGCCGTGGACGCAAGACCGACAATTTCAGTGATTCTGATTTTGAGAGACATTTTAGGTTCCTCCTTGGATTGTATGTTCTTGACTGCACGTCTGCTCGTGCGTATGCCCTTCCACTGTGATGTACTTGACCGATGGATACACCACTGGGTCTGTGTGCCGGCAATACGGTTCACAATCAGCTCTTGGGTGGTCTGGTTTATCTCGGTGCTATAATCTCACCCGAATCGCGCACACCAAATAGGAGCACCCCGCTGTCGATATTGGCAAAGGCGGATACCGTACGCGTGGCAGTATCCAGTTCGGCCAGCGAACGCTTGAATTCCAATTGCTGCCCTTCACCCTGGGCGATAAGTCGCAACACGTGATCTGCATCCATCGGGCTATACGTTCTTTCCAACGGGTTACGCCTCACTCCCTCCCGGCTTGCTCTTCCGCGGCTTGACCTGCACCATCGTCACTCGCTCCACGTCGTCGTCCACGAAGGCGGCCTGGCCTGTGCGGGCGATCTTGTTGATGAACACCCGCAACTCGGCCCCCATGTAGTCCTTGGTCAACCGGTTCAGCGCGGTCTTGTCTTCCGCTGTGGTCAGGGCATGGGAGATGATGACGTCGCATTGCGAAAGGACTTCCATGTCTAATGCCGAGGGTTGCTGCGAAGCAACCACCAGTGAAAGCCCTGGCTGCCGGCCCTCCTTCACCCACTGGATCAGCGCCTCTTTACACAGCGTAGACTTGCCCGCCGGGACGAACTGGTGCGCCTCGTCAATCAGCATCCACACCCTGCGCATCCCGGCTTCCAGTCCCAATTCCTCCCGCCGCCGGGCAATGCTGCGCTTACGGAACAGGTTGCGGGTCAGCGCCGAAAGGATCAGTGGCCGCCGTCCATAACGCCCCGAATCAATTGTACTCAAATCCAGAATGTTTACAAAATGGGGATCGAGTAGTTCCCATACCTCGCAATAGCGGCTATCTTCGAAGAAACCCCACTCCTGGGCCGTGTCCAACCGGTTGACCAGCGCATCTACTGTCTTCGGCGCGGCACGGCTGTCCAACTCTATTATATTCACAATCTGCGAAATGAAAAATTCTGCGCCGTACTTTTTGTGGCAGGTGCGGATGGCCTTGTAGAGTGCGATGCCCAGCGGCTCGTTGATGTTAAAGTCGAACAGGTCGCACCAGGCCTCGGGCGAGATGTCGGACGGGTTGAGCCGCAGTGGTTCGAATACGACGCCGCGTTCCTCCAGTCGTTCGACGATCTCGCGGTCGCCGTAGCGGACCACCGGATCGCCGGGCACCAGCACCTTAACCGGCAGTCCCTCGGGGCTTTCTCCCCATTCCCACAGCGTCCGCTCCTGTTCATAGTTGGGCAGCGACATGGTGTGAAAGATGCCCATCGGGTCCACTACCAGGATGACGGCGTTGTCTTCGCGGAGCAGTTCCTCGATCAGCACGCCCATCGTGTAGGACTTGCCGCTGCCGCGTTTGCCGCAAATGGCCACGGCTCGTGACTTGCCGGCATCAATGTGGACGTCGCTGTTATCTTCCAGGTTGCGACCGATGAACAGCATCAGATGACCTCCAGTTTCACAAAGGGCACGACCGACTCCTGGAACGAGATGCCGCCGTGCGTGCCCCACTCCAGGCCAGTCAGCGAGCGGAACAGGTACGGATAGGCCAACACAGTATAGTTCGCGCCATAGCAAGTGAACTGTCGCGAGTGAGGAATCAGTAAATTGCCCTTTGTGTACCGATGCGCGCTTGCCCGCTCGTCGGGTAGCACGACCAGTTCTTCATCAGTCGCCGGCTCCGGCCTCCACAGGATACCGTGGTCGGCGGTAGCGTAGACCAACGCCGTTGCTCCTATCTTTTGCAGCCGCTCTGCCAGCGCCAGTAGCATACCCTCGTAGAGATGGCGAGCGGTGGCCTCGACCGGCGGCCGCCCGCGGTAGTGGTGGCTGATGATGTCCAGGCCGTTGGTCAGGATTTGGACGTAGGTTTGCTCCGTGGACAACCTGCCCAGCGCCAACAAGACCTCTTTGAACTCGCTCACCTTGAACATCTGCGTCGCCCGGTCGAACCCGTAAAACAGCGTGTCCGTCAATTTGTTGTCTCGATCCCAATGCGAAAAGCCCAACCGCTTGCGGAAGCCCCGTTTGAAGAGCCGGCTCGCGATTGAGGGCTTGCCCACAACATTCCGAAAGCCGACCGGCGTGATCGTCGGCCCTTCGACCAGGCAACTTTGCACACCGGCGTAGTTCATCCAGTCAGAGTAGGATAGGCCATCAATCAGCAACAGGACGATCACGTCCACATCCAGGTCTTCTTCGATGCGGGCCGCGATGTTCGATTGGGTGAAGGCAAAGCGCCGCACCTGATCGTAGTTCTGAAACAGGCTGCGGTTGAACTGCGCCAGGTCTGCTGGCGCTCTAGCCTCTGTCTGCACTACTGGCCAGCGGTCGAAATAACTGGTGACCGGCCCCAGCAACACCGTTCGCTCGACGGGCACCGGCGCCGGATCGTCCACGCGTTGCACGTACTGTCGGACATCCCGCTCGACGACCAGGTTGTCCAACTCGGCGAGCAATAGCGGCTCCCCCTCGTACACGATCGGGGTGTGGTTCAGGACAGTATCGAGTCGAGACATCACAGCAGCCCGAATCATCTCCTCTTTTCAAGGCGGATGATGACCTGGTTCTTCTTGAACAACGAGGTGACTGTACGCATCAACTCGTCCAGCGAGAACGCGCCGCCGTCCTCGACCAGCCGACTGGCGATGACCACACTGAGATCGGTTCCCCTGGGATCCTGCAACACCTCCAGGATGGCCTCCTCTTCCGGCGTGGGTTCGCGCTTTTGCAGCACGCCCCTGAGACTCTGCTCCACTCCCTGAATTGCGGTGTTCACCCCGTTCAAAGTCTCCCTCAATGCGGCAAAACACTCCTGTTGCCGCACACAGTCATCGGTGACGCGGGCCTTGACCTGAGCCAGATCGCCCCTCGTCCGGCGAACCTGCTCTGCTGCTTTGGCCACCTCCGCGCCCACTACCTGCTCGGCGTACAGGATCTCTGTGCGATAGCGCTCCAATTCCTGCTCCAACGACTGGACGTGTTGCAAGGTATTCTCCAGTACCTCGCTGTGCAAATTGCTGTAAGAAGTTCCTGGGTCGAAGTGGTCAAAGGCAGCGTGTAGGTTATATCGGCTCACCCCAATGAACTTTAACGCCTCCTCGTAGAAACGCTTGGCCTCCATGAAGCTGTCGCGCCGATCGCGCAGCCAGGCGTCAATCCGGGCCTGCACTTCCCGAATCTGCTCCGCATACATCTCATGGTCAGGCAGGGCCTCCAACCGCTTCTTCTGGAAACGGTCCACAATCTCGCCAAACACGGTGTCCAGTTCTCGCTGGAACCGGTCATCCTTGTACGAGACGGCGCACGCGGTCGCCTCCTGGTAAGCGCGGGATGCGACGTTGAGGACGTTAGACCAGGCGACGTAACTGCGCAGGTGGGCACCGGCGGCTTCCAGTTCCACCTGGGCCTCTTTCAGTTCCGACTGCGCGGCCAGGTTGGCCTCGTACAAAGCCAGCAGCGCCGTCGGATCGTTGGGGGATGCACTCGTCCAGACGTTCCAGGCCGTAGTCACTCGGTTTTCCACGCCGCGGAAGGCAGCGGCACTGCGCTGGTACTTGCCCTTGAGCAGCGCCTGGCACTGTACCAACTCACCCACCCAGTTCACGTCACTTTTCGAAGAGCGGGTCAGATCAGCGGGCAGGCTGGCGCGCAGTATCTCTCCTGCGCTCTGGCGGATTCGTTCAAAGTTGGCCTGGATGGTGTGCTCCCACTTCTTGACGAACCGCACCAGCACTTCGCGCAATTCGGCCAACTGCGCCTGGTACTCCTCCAGTTTCTCAATGTCGCTGCAAGCAGAGGCCTGCTCTGCTAACCTGTCCGTCGTGGCCCGGAACCGCTCGCCGTCAAAATCAGGTATCTGGGTCAGCGCCTCGCCCCGCCGGGTCAAGTCCGACAGTGCCGCCAGGATCGCTTCCCGGCGCTCGTCGGGCGATTCCAGGACCTCCACAAAGTACTGCCGCTTGGTATCAAAGTCTACCAGGCGGCGAACCTGGAGCATCTTCAGGACGATCTCAATCTCTTCTTCACGGTATCCCAATCCTCGCAGCAGTTTGAACCCCTGGTGTTGGTCCAGAGCTCTCAGCATCATCTGACCCCGGGTGAACTCTTCTTCGCTGCTGCGTAGCATCTCCATAAAGGCAGCCTCCGCCGGGTGCAGTTTGAAGCGGACAGTCGAGGGTGAGTCAGCCTTTGTCCCCAGGTTCACCTCCAGGACATGGGAAAGGTTCTCGACTATCCCTTTGAAGGGCTGGGTCTTGCTTTCTCCAAACAGGGTCAAGAGGTCGCGTTGAGGCAGTTCGAGCGGCCTGTTCCCCCTCAACACACCCACCGAGGATGAGACTGCTTGGGAGCCCAACGCACCCAGGTACGTGGCGTAGTATCGTTCCCAGTGGGTAGTGGTAATGAGCGTCTCGTAATTGGGACAACGCGCCCGGCACATGTGCGAGAAGACTTCCTGGGGCAGCGCCAGGCCAACTTTGGACAGACCCTCAAAGCCAGCGTCTTCCAGCAAGTCCTCGCCGAACAACAACTGGATCGAGTAATCTACCAGACTACGCACGAAGGGTGGTATTTGGATGCGTTTCTCGTCTTCGGGGATGGCATGTTCATTCGCGCGTAGGTGCTGCACCAGTGCCAACATGAACACCGGAGACACCTTTCTGGACGGATAGCCCAGTTCCTCAATATAGGGAATGTTGAGCGGTTTGGACGGCCTGCGCAACAAATTCAGGCGAAAGAGCGCCAGCGTCCTATCTTCATTGGCGCACTCGATCCGCCCAGGTGTTTCATCGTCACACTCGGGATCGAACCAGAACGCCAGGCCAAATTCCTCGACGGCCTGGGTCAGTTTGGCGTGGTCACGGGAGACCCTGACAGCCAGGCGACGTTGAGGGTACCTCGGATCGAAGGTGCCAATGTACTGGCCAGGCACTTTGGAGTCCGCATTCCACCTGACCAGCAATTGCTCCTGAACCACCACCTGCTGGAAGGCCTGGACGGCTGCCTGCACATCGCGGTCGGACTCCGAGTACATCTGGATAAAGTCCTTGGTCAGCTCAATGAAACGTGGCTCGGCGCCTCGCTCGGTGGGGGCCAATTTACGCAGCGACACACCTTCTGGAAACTTGTACAGGTATTCCGTGTACAGTCGCCTGGCGACCTCGTCTTTGGCGTCTTGTAGACCGTAATCTCCGAATCGCGCCTCCGGGCAGCCCATCGGGAAAGCTGCCATCAGTTCGACCACTCGGCCTCCATTGGGAATCTGTTGCACCTCCCTGGACTGCAGAACCTCAGTTACTGCCGTGATCAGCTTGCCACCCGAATTGAACGCAATTTGGTGTTCAAGATATGCATCCATCAGGTCAAGTGGTGAAAAACCTTGCCCGGTCTGGTCATAGTGTTCAATAGCGCGGCGCATTGCTTCGATGACTGTACGTGGACCGGCTCCCAGGTCATCGCGGAAAGCGATCTGCCCGATGCTGTCCAGAGTGTCCGATGGTAGGATCTGGCCAGCGATGTCCTCAAACTCGAACACCCCGGCGAACTTGTGCCACAGCTCCGCGGGAAAGTCGCGCTCGTACATCGTGTTGGGGCGGATGAACAGGTTGCAATGCTGAAGCCGCTGCAGAATGTCCGGGCGGATGCCGCTGATAATGGCTTCTGTGGGGAGGGGAACACCGATCATCAGACCGAAGCTGCCCTGCAGATTGATGAGGGGGTTGAGCAAGTCGAAGAGATCTTGCATGAATTCGTCGCGTGAGCGCCGTGCGTCCGTATAGCGGGCCATTGTTACCTGCAACTCATCGGTAAAGACAACCGGGCCATACAACTGCGAGGCATCCCCTTCCAGCAACTGGCTGACTTCGACCAGGAACTTGATCACGTCCTCCGGGTGACAATGCAGACTGACTTTTCCCCGTTCCAGGAGTTCCTGGACTTTGGAGACAGGGATTTCCTCCTCGTTGGCGAACTCCTGGATGGACTTTTCGCGGTATCTTCCGTAGATCTGATCGAGCTGGGCCATAGTCCCTGGTTGGATTTGCCCCAACCGGTAGCGTACCCAGGCCCAGGTCGCGTCAACAATGTCCTGTAAGCGGTGCCACTCAAACGGAGGGACCGCAACCACCCGCGCCTGCTCGCACTGTTGCCACAGGTGGATCGCCATACTCGTCTTGCCGTACCCATACTCACCAGCGATGGCTCCGACCACCGCTCCTTTGTTCGTCCGCGCCCACCGTAGCAGTGTGGACACGTAATCCGAGGTATCACCCAGGGACATGTGCGTGTCTGCATGTTCCTGGTAGACCTGGCTGACAAAGTCAGGTGTACTGACCAAATCGCGGGCGGTGAAGGTCCCGATGACCGGGTCCATATTCCTCAACTTTTCCAGGCGCGGGTCTTTAGCCATTGAGCCCTCCGATCAACTTGAGGTGTTCCCAGAGGTTCAGCGCCGAGCACTCCGGCAGGTGCAGATCGAGGTGCCGGAAGAGGTTGGCGCGGAAGCAGCGCACGTCGTCGGACGTGAGGTTTAGCGCAAACGACGGGACCGAGTCTTCGACACGATACCGGGTCACGAGAATGACCTGCTGCAGGTCGAACTTGCGCATCTGGTTGCGCATACCGCGGACGGCGGTGCGTTCAAAAGGCGCATTGTCAATGACCAGTGGGCGACTGGCAGGGTGAATCAGTTCAGGGGAAGCGACGTACTCCACGCGGTGTTCTTTGCACAGAACGTGGGCCAGGAACGTCTTGCCGACCCCTTGCAGCCCATACAAGTTGATGACCCGGTCGAGTCCGCCCAAGAATGGGAGCAGTTCCTGGTACACTGCAGCCTGCGAGGGAAAGAACCAGGATGCATCCGCCAGGACCTTTATTTGGTTCTCCACCTCAGTGCGGGAGTTCATTGCATGCGTTCCTCGCCGGTCAAGCCAGCATAGAAACATCTACAGGTTGCCGCAGAATAACGCTGCTGCCCCATTCGCCGGTATGTATGCCCAAGATCGGGAATGTCCTCGAGGCAGTCTCAATCATCGCCACAATCCGATCCGACGGGGCCAGGCATAAGGGGCAC
>Ga0315277_10002344_pt1 | contig 26486 bp, 16 predicted proteins | sample YL17G05_15_MG_FD_203695 | JGI IMG/M metagenome (GOLD analysis project Ga0315277, IMG submission 203695) | Sediment microbial communities from Yellowstone Lake, YNP, Wyoming, USA - YL17G05_15 | ecosystem: Environmental > Aquatic > Freshwater > Lake > Sediment | place: USA: Wyoming | collected... | reverse complement strand
TGCCGCAGGTCCGGGCAATCCGCCCGTTGTTGTGGATGAAACCGCGGATATCAAACAGGCTGTGGCGGATATCATCGAAGGCGGAGGCTTTGACAATAACATCCTGTGCATCGGTGAAAAGGAGGTGTTTGTCGTCGGTTCCGTGTTCGATCTGTTCATGCGTGAAATGTCTCTCGCAGGAATGATACTCCTCGATCCCAGGCAGATAAACGCCCTGACCAAAGAGGCATTCCTCCCGGGCAAGGGGGGAGAACCCTTACTCAACCGCGAGCTCGTGGGACGACATGCGAGCGTTCTTGCCGATCGCATCGGACTCAAGATTTCCGATGACGTGCGCCTCCTCTTCGGCGAAACCGCGCCTGAGCACCCGTTCGTCATGGAGGAGCAGATGATGCCCTTCATTCCCATTGTGCGTGCGCCGGATGCCAGGCGCGCCATTGACCTTGCCCTTGCGGCGGAGGGGCAGCGCTATCATACCGCCCTGATCCATTCGAGAAATATCGCAAACATGCACGAGATGGCAAGGCGCGCCAATACCACGATTTTTGTCAAGAACGGATCCTGCCTCGCTGGACTGGGCATCGGGGGAGAAGGAACTTTGTCTTTCACCATTGCCACTCCCACAGGCGAAGGAGTTACAACAGCTCGAACATTTACAAGGCGCCGGCGCTGCACTTTGAAACGCTATTTTCATATTGTATAAACAATGAGAAGATCTCTTTAAGAAAAAGGAAAAATCTCTTCAAGGAGAACCGATCCATTGAATATCTCCGATCCTCATCTGATTCGCCAGATTGTGGAAAAAGTCATTTCCGAGATGAAAGTGAAAGAAACCCCTTCTGTGGATCCGGATGCTGCGCGGGGCTGGGTGCCCATTGGGATTTCCGCGCGTCATGTCCACCTTTCCGGGGAGGATCTGGAACGCCTTTTCGGGAAAGGTCACCAGCTCACGCCGTATCGCGACCTTCTCCAGAAGGGTGAATTTGCCGCGCAGGAGACGCTGACGCTTGTAGGTCCGCGCATGCGTTCCATTGAGAATGTCCGGATCCTCGGGCCGATCCGGGGAACCACCCAGGTGGAGATCGCGCTCACGGATGCGGTGCATCTGGGATTGCGCCCGCCGGTCCGGCCATCGGGCAGTCATGAAGGCGCTCCCGGCATCCTGATCGTGGGTCCTGCGGGTTTTGTGGCTCTTGAGCGGGGCGTGATCAGGGCAAACCGCCATATTCATATCTCGTGCGCCGACGCCCGGGCTCTTGGGCTTAAGGATAATGACCGTGTTCTGGTCAAGGTGGAGGGCGACCGTCCCCTGATTTATTATGACGTGCAGATCCGTGTGAAAGAGTCTTTTGTCGCCCAGATGCATCTGGATACTGATGATGCAAATGCAGCAGGGATTTCCGACGGCGACAAGGTCAAGATCATCCTCGATGAAAAGGAGTGCCGCGTCTGCGATCTCGGTCGCAGGCAAGAACAGCGTCTCCTCTAAAAATCCTGTTCAAGGAGTATCATATTGCCCATGAGCGAGGAAAAGAGCATTTTGATCGTCAATCCGGGCAGCACCTCTTTGAAATTCAAACTCTACCTTTTTCCTGATGAAAATATTCTGGCAACGGGAAAGATCGAGAGAATCGGGGATGAAAAGAGCGACTATAATATTTCGATTCTGGGGAAGGACTTTAAGGGACGGGAGAAAATCCCGGATTATAAGACAGGCGTGGAATTCCTGCTGGAGACCCTGGTTGGCCAGGAGCTCGTGTTGAGCCAGATGTCCGACCTTGCGTGCGTCGGGTTCAAGGCGGTTCACGCGGGGCTTCGCAGCTTCGGCCCGGGCGCTGTTTATCTCACGGACGATGTGCTCCGCGAGATGCGGCGGTTTGAGGTCACAGCGCCTGTGCACAACAGGGCTTATCTGGAGGCGATCAGATGTTTCCGGGAGTTGGCGCCGGATGTTCCCCGGGCCGCGCTTTTCGAACCCGCTTTCCACAGGACTGTCACCGAGGAGAAATATGTTTGCGGGGTTCCCTTTGAATGGTATGAAAAATACGGGATCCGGCGATACGGATTTCACGGTGCCTCCCATCGCTACATCAGCGAACGCGCGCCGGAACTCATGGGCTGGAACGAAAAAAGGCGGAACACAGGTCGGCTGATCTCGTGCCATCTTGGCGGCTCCTCCTCTCTTTGCGCCATCTGCGGCGGCAAGTCCGTGGATACAACAATGGAATTTTCCCCCCAGAGCGGAATCCTCCACTCCACCCGGTGCGAGACCATAGACCCTTTTATCCTGATTTTTGCCCAGAAGGAGATGGGGCTTTCGCCGGATGACCTGATCCGGATCCTTTGCAGGGACAGCGGATTAAAAGGCATCTCAGGAACGTCCGGCGATATGCGGGATTTGCATGAATGGGCCAACCTGGGAAACAAGCGGGCCGTTCTGGCGCTCAAGGTTTTTTATTACCAGGTGCGCTGCCAGATCGCTGCCATGGCCGCCAGCCTGGAAGGAGTGGACGGCCTTGTGTTTACAGGCGGGATCGGAGAGAACAGGCCTGAAGATCGTTGGGAGATCTGTTCCGGTCTTGGATATCTCAGCATCCACCTGGATGAGGAGAAAAACATCTGCTGCCGCAGCGGCACTGAAGTGGAGATTTCCCTCATTGGTTCCCCTGTGGATGTGTGGGTGATCCCGACAAACGAGGAGATTATTGTCGCCCGGGAGGTGTACAGTTTAATATCAAAAGAGTGAAACATCATTGTTGGTTGTAGGTTGCGGGTTGTAGGTTGTTAATGCTGTTGCATAGAACTTGTAACATAATACTGTAATCACATGTGATTCAATATTGGATACTGGTCACTAATCACTAATCACTAATCACTGATCACTGGACACTGAATAGATGATCAAACCGGAAGATTTGCGGAATTGGGGCATTGTGGGGGCGGGCGGCGCCGGTTTTCCCACTGAGGTCAAGTGCCGGGCAAGGGCTGAGCTGGTTCTTGTGAACGGCGCGGAATGCGAACCCCTTCTGCATAAAGACAAGGAACTCATGAGGTCGTTCAGCGGGGATCTGTTCAAGGGCCTGGTTTCCGTGATGTCCATGACAGGCGCGGCAAAAGGCATCATCGGGATCAAGGAAAAATATTCGGACGTGATCGCGCTCCTGAAGTCGAATCTTCCCCCGAATGTTTCCATCCATCTCCTGGGCGACTTTTATCCCGCAGGGGATGAATTTATCCTTGTCTATCTTGTCACCGGAAGGGTGATTCCGCCCGGAGGGCTTCCCATTGACGTCGGCTGCGTTGTCAACAATGTGGAAACGCTCGTCAACGTGGGACGCGCCATGCCTGTGACGCGCAAATACCTCACCGTTGCAGGAGCAGTGAAAAATCCCGCGACCCTCTGCGTTCCCATCGGCGCTTCATTTGAGGAATGCATCGATCGAGTCGGGGGAGCGACCGAGCCGGATCCCGCGCTCCTCGTGGGCGGGGTTATGATGGCGGGTCTTTGTGAAGATTTCAAAACCCCTGTCATAAAGACAACCGGCGGATTGATCGTCCTCCCGAAAGATCATTATCTCATCCGCCGTTATATGCGGAAAAAGGAACATAAACAAAGAATCGGACGGTCTGCGTGCGATCAATGCTCTTACTGCACCGAGCTGTGCCCCCGGTATCTCCTGGGGCATCCGATAAGGCCTCATGTTGCCATGCGCGCGCTGGGTTTCTCCGGGCCTTCTCCCGCCATGGCGCTGGGAACCCTTTTCTGCTGCGAGTGCAATTTGTGCTCCCTGTGGTCCTGCCCTGAAGACCTGGATCCCCGGGCAGCGTGCATCGATTCCAGGCAGCTTGTGCGTGAGGCTGGACTCAAATGGACCCCGGTTCAAGTCAATGCCCATCCCCTGGTGAATGATCGCCGCACTCCTGTCAAGCGTCTCATGAAACGGCTCGATCTGGATAAATTTGTGAACAAAGGACCCCTTCAGGAAGCGGCTGTGGAAACGCGCAGGATTGTTCTTCCGCTCAAACAACATGCAGGCCCTCCGGCTGAGCCTGTGGTCAGGATCGGGGACATGGTGAAGACCGGCGATCCTGTGGCTGTGCCAAAGGAAGGAAATCTTGGCGCCTGTATCCATGCGAGCATTGACGGACGTGTCGTTTCCGTGAATGGATCTATAGTGATAGAAAAATAGCGACGCCCCTGAAAAGGCGGTACTTGAGAAAGGAATTCCCCCATGGAACTGAGCGCAATCGGTCTGGTCGAGGTTTCGAGCATCGCGCTGGGACACGAGGTGGAGGATGCGATGCTCAAAACCGCGGCTGTCCGGCTCCTCGTGGCGCGGACCATTTGTTCCGGCAAATATATTGTGGTTGTCGCAGGGGACGTGGCTGCTGTGAGAAGCAGCGTGGAGGCTGGCGCGGCGCGGGCAGCCGGCTCCCTCATCGAAGACCGCGTCATCCCCCATGTTCATCCGGGAGTGTTTCCTGCTATTGCAGGCTCTGTGGAACTGAATCCTGACCAGGCGCGCGCCCTGGGCGTGGTGGAAACCTTTTCCGCCTCCAGCATCATTGATTGCGCCGATGCGGCAGCCAAGGCTGCGGACGTCATTTTATTCAGGATTCACCTCGCCATGGCCATCGGCGGAAAGGGCTTTTTCTCCTGCACAGGGGACGTGGCTGCGGTGCAGGCTGCTGTGGACGCCGGCGCGCGCATGGCAGCAGAGGACGGCATCCTCGTGAACAAAGTGGTCATCCCAGCCCCAAGACCGGAACTGTTCATGGAATATATCTGAAAGAAAAACGATTTTTCACCCTCTCAAGCCGTTGATCCGTTCCAGTCATGCAGGCACAAAACATTTCAGGCCTTTTTGGTCGTATGACGCTCAAGCCTGTTTTGATAAATATCCCCGAGAAACAGGAGTCCGAACGGAAGGGGCCATAAGAAGTACTGTGTGTACAGCACAGGATTGAAACTCACAAAGAGAAAAAACGCCACTGCAGCTGCGAGCCAGAGATTCCACTTCTCCCGAATGGATGCAATCCAGAAAATCACATATACGGCAAAAAGAAATAATCTGGAATAAAGTCCGTATCTACCAAAAATGATGCCAATGGAAAGGGAATCCTCCATGAGATGGGTTCCGCTTTCCCGCACAAAGCTGAAAACCATCGCATTGGAAAATCCCGCGGGACTCCAGAGAAAAAAGGGAAGGGTCGTGAGCGCTGGAATCGCCAGAATATATACCAGGCGCCATAAACCTTCCCTGGAATCTTTGCTCCGAGCCAATAACACAGGCAAAAGCACAACCCCGAAATGCTTGATCCCCAGCGCTGCCCCGAACAGGAGCGCGGCGGTCCGCGGCTTTTTGTCCCAGTAATAAAGAGACAGGATCATGAATAGAAAAATGATGCTCTCCGTATTGGCGATCTCCCACACATAAAGATCCCACCGGGCAAACAGCCAGATGAACAGGCACAGAAGCCCTGTATGGAACTTTCCCCTTCGGGCGCTGTAAAAATAAAGAAAGAGACCTATGGCAATGTCGAAGATGAGAATCAGGAACCTCCAGAATATGAGAAATGTCGGAAAATCCTGACATCCTGTTTTTACAGCAAATGCTGCAACAAGGTAAATAGGCGGGAGATAGGTGGGAAATTTTTCATTGTGGATCATATCGGAGTTTTCAACCCGGGCGTAAGGGTTCACCCCTGCGGCGATCCTTCGCCCCTCCTCCCACACAAAATAAATGTCCCTGAATTTCGTATTCAGATAAAATCCGGGAAAGCGGACATACAGGGCAAGAATGAGAATGCCCAGAACAAGAACGATCTTTACTATGAGGAAGCGATCTTTCGGCATAATAGCCTCAATGATTATAAATCTCTCCCCAACAGAAGAGAGGCTGCCTGGAGCGGCGGGACAGGGCAATCCAGGGTGTCTGCTATGGCGCGGAGCAGTTCGCCCTCTTCCAATGTCACGACCTGATCCACTGCCGCGCACGCGGCAAGGCCTTCCATCAGGCGTTTTTTGATGTTGGGTGCTGCCTGGCGGAGCGTGTCCAGAACCTTGTCCAGTATTTCAAAACTTAAATTCTTCTCCGGCTCAAGGGACATGTCCTGCGGATGAATGCTCATGGCTTTGACCCCGGCGTTGAAAGCCAGCTGTTTCATCTCGTCTGTTTTGTTTCCTTCATGAACCAGCATTGAAAGAAGAATGGAGATATGAGGAATCATGCCTTCGAAGGAGTAATAATTTATCTGGGCTTTGTCCGTTTTTCCGGTTATAACAGGATAAAGCGTCTTTCGAAGGATTTTTCCCAGAGTATATTCGAAGAGCGTCACCTTTTGATCCGCATTGATAAGATTCTCCACATGGATAATGAGACGCCCCGCCTCTTCCGGCGCCATCTGCCGGAATGTGGGCATGGCAAGATCCAGAAGTGTAAGATGCGCCTTTGATCCCAGGCTTTCCAGCTTTGGTCCCAGATCCCCAAGAAGAGATGGAATGTGCGCATCTATGGCGCTGGAGAGATAATCCAACTGTTTTTTTCTCGGCTCTTCCTCCCTGTTCAGGAGCAGGGAAAAAAGCACAGCCTTTGCGCCGTCGGGGGTGCGCAGCGCATTCCTGATTTCTTCTGGGACTCTGGAGAGGGTCTCTCCTGCCTGGGCAATCTGTGCGGATGAAAGAACGCCGATCTGCTTGATGAAATTCTGGGGGGACAGGGGGATATTGCCCGCCTGACCCGGGGCTTTTGCAGGTCCTTGAAGGATGGGAACAGGCCAGGGACTTATCGGAAGACCTGCCAGCGCCTCTTCAAATTTTCCAATCTCAGGCTTCTCATCCATTTTCTTTTCAGGTGTCTGGATGTATTGTCCGTCCCATGCAGGATCAATGGCGCGGATCCTTTTATCAAGCGGGGGATGAGTGGCAAGGAGGTTGGAGGCGAGAAAACCCGAGAGGGCATTGCCGAAAAACATGTGGCTGGCTTCCTCCGCATGCGGCGTGTGGAGTTTGGATCCCATGTCCTTGAAAAGCATGCCCATTTTCTTGAGCGCGCCGGAAAGCCCGCCCGGATTCCGCGTAAATTGCACAGAAGACGCGTCAGCCAGGAATTCCCGCTGCCGCGATACTGCTGCCTTGATGAGCTTTCCGAAAAAAACTCCGATATATCCGATGACAAGGAGGGCAAATCCCAGACCGAGAATGACGAGGACGCCACCTCCGCCCCCATCCTTTTTTCTCCGGGTCTGAACCCGTCTGCCCCCTCCCCGCAACACTATTTCAAGCAGGACGCGACCCGTGATGCCGATGAGCAGGATCCCGTGAAGAATTCCCATCAAGCGGAGATTGAGCCGCATGTCTCCATTCAGGATATGGCTGAATTCGTGGGCAATCACGCCCTGGAGCTCATCCCTTGAGAGATTTTCAATAGCGCCCCTGGTCACGCCAATAACTGCTGCAGAGGGCGAATATCCTGCTGCAAAGGCATTGATGCCTTCTTCTTCGTTCAGCACATAGACAAGAGGCACCTGGACGCCGGAGGCAATGGCGATCTCCTCAACCACGTTCAAAAGTTTTCGTTCCTCCGGATTCTGTGTGTTCGTCTCCACCCTTGCGCCGCCCAGCATCTTCGCAACCGCGTCCCCGCCTTTTCCAAGCGCCGCTATCTTGTAAAGACTCCCAAATGCGACAAGAAGAATTGTTCCCCCTGCAATATAAGCAAATGCCTTCAGGTTGAAGACATTATAAGAAGCCATGCTCGGGGCTTTCTGGCTGAGAAGGAACAGGGCAACGGACACTGCGATATACACAGCCACAATGATCAATACAACAGCAGCCAGAAAAAGAAACACGAGCATTCCGGTTTTTCGCCGCGCCTTGTCCTGGTGCTCGAAGAAATCCATGGTTGTCCTGTCGGAACCGTTCATATCATGCCCCCACAGGGAAAGATTATTGCATCTGAATAATCGTCAAAAAACCCAAGCTCTCCAAAACAGAGAACATTGAATTCTTTTCTACGCACGGTTCAGGGAAAATTACAAAGAAAAAATCAAGTCTGTCTGAAAAGAAGTTCATTCGGCAAACAAGGGAGCGGAGGCAGGATGCACCCAACTTTTGAACCTTTCTCAAACTTGTCTTGACATATCACAACACAGTTTCCTATTGTCTTTTTTAATATGATTCATTGATAAATCTCCAAAGGAAAGCGATTTAGTCCAATCCCCCGCGGCGAATGTTTATGTCGGTTACGTGATATAAAAACTCTTAATCGTTAGGCGTAATAAGAAGGAGCATAAATGTACAAAGACGATATTCTTAATCTCATTAAACAATCTCCGCTGGAAATTGATACTGAAATACAAATGAGCGGACGCCCCCCGACGATGGCAAACTCTGAATTTCTTACAAACAAAGAGCAGGGCGACTGGGCAGAAAAAATTGTCCTTAAGGCAATCAATGAATACTCAGATGATTATTTTGCTGTTGAATATGGACGTTCTGAATCTATAGCCGCAGGTGATGATGGGTTTGCAGATTTCTACTTGGAATATCAGAATGAACTTAATGCCATAGGTAAAAGGCCAGATATACTGATATTTAAGATAAGCGACTTTCCTGATAGAAGTATTGATGTTGAAAATGATGAGCATATAAGGCAAGCAGTGGCTGCTCTTGAAGTTAGATCAAGCTCGTTTTTAGCCGATAAATATGCAGCATTTATGCGAGAAAGGCAACAGCAGGCCATTACAAAATGCACCAAAATTAGAAACAATATTATCGACACTGATCTTGCCAATCTATTAAGGCGCAAAAACGAGACAATCTACAATCTTATATCAAATGCTACGGATGACACCTTCAGAGAATTAGACTTTCGGTGTACCTCCTGGTCATTAACAAAAGAGTTGAGAGATTTAACAACATTATTGAAAGACTTGAAAGAAAACATAAAGATATTGCATAAACGTGATTATTTGAGCATTACACCAAAAATGGAAGATATTGCTCTCGTTAACAGATGGATACAGCAATACAATGTCAAACATTTCTATCTGCAGGTATTTTTTGACAAAGCATATATAATATCTTTTAAAGATATTTTGACATTGGTCTCAAATGATAACAATGACGGCAATAATTTCACAATAGAGAGTGATGTAAAAAATCAAGGTAAAACTACGATAAAGATAAATGTACAAATTGGAAAAGAAGTCCTAGGAAAGATTGATATGCCTGAACATAAATCTGCCATGAAGGAGTTAGAGAGAGGGCGCCTGCTGTTTTATGTCACTTTTGAAGGCGGCAAAGGGTATATTGATAACGAAATATTCATAAGGGATGTCATTAATGCTTGAATCAAAATATATAGATGAAACACCGGTTAATCACAGAAAAGATTACGGCCAGTTTTTTACCCCCCCCTCTGTGGCACGACTCATGGCAAAATGGGTTATGAAAGGTAATCCGAAAACAATATTAGACCCTGCATTTGGTTTGGGCGTTTTTTACGATGAAATAATGAAGATGAATCAAGATAATCAAATTATGTTAACTGGTTACGAGATTGACAACCATATTATAGCTTATCTTAATCATAACGGAAAAGGGCCGAATCTACGAATTATAAATAATGACTACCTCGAATCTGAAGTTGGCTTGTTTGACGGTATTATTTGCAATCCTCCATATATGAGATTCCAGAAATTTCTTAAACGTCATGATGTATTACCAAAAATCAAAGAGAAAATAGGAAAAAAACTTATTGGCTACTCGAACATCTCTTCTGTATTCCTTGTCAAGTCCTTAAATGAGCTTAAAGACGATGGTAGGTTAGCATATATTATGCCATTCGAGTTTTTTAATACTGGCTATGGAATGGAGATTAAGAAATGTCTCCTTGAGAATCATTTGTTAAAACAAATAATAATTTTTTCAAATGAAAAAGAAATTTTTCCTTATGCAACGACAACTGTCTGTGTTCTTCTTTGTAAGAATGACGGAAAAGATGATGATATAAAAATAACCGGGATCAAAACCAATGAGGAAATTGAAAAAATATCTGATATTAGCAATTTTTATCTTAGGGAGATCAAACCTTCGTACTTTCCATACAACAAAAAGTGGACACCTATTATATTATCATTATTCTCTGAACAGGAATCCCCAAATGGTTTTTGCAAATTATCTCTTTATGGTACGTTTAAGAGAGGTATTGCTACTGGTGCAAATGATTTTTTTGCGTTAACAAAATCAAAAATTGAAAAGTGGAAATTGGACAACAATAATATTTGCAAGTGTATTACCAAAAGTTCTCAAATACGCAAAGCGGTATTTACTGAGGATGATTTTGATAGGCTGTACAACGCAGATAAGCCAGTATATTGTTTAGATATAAAAGATCACAAGAAACAAGAAATACGAAAATATATTAACGAAGGTGAGAAATTTGATTATCACAAGAGATATCTTACGAAAACAAGGAATCCTTGGTATAAAATTGAAAACAGAATACCTGCTCCAATTTTATTCGGTGTGTTTAATAGGGGTCGCTTAAAAGTAATACGAAATTTTACAACAGCTATAAATTTTACATGTTTCCATTCATTTTACCCAGATATGTTTGGTCAACAACTTGTAAACAAGTTATTTGTGTATTTACTAAGCGACATAGGGCAAAGGATAATAAAAATTAATAAAAGAAGCTATGGCGATGAGTTAGATAAGTTTGAACCAGGAGATTTAAACGATAGTTTATGTCCAAACCAAAAACAATTTGAATTGATCGATGATGAAGATGCTAAAAAAGTGATTGATCTTGCAAAAATTGATAAAGAAGCTGCAATTCAAATGAGCAACAATTTGGTAGAAAAAATTATAAACGCCCAAGAGGGCGTTACACCTGACCGCAATTTCTCTTAGATTCATAGCGGCAGGTGATCTTTGTAGTTGAACGAATCAATCAATAAGAGCTTGGGGTCAATCCCCCAAGAAGTACCAAGAACTCGACATATTTTGAATCTGTAATTTTTTCGTAAATTTCGTATTTTTCGTAGTAAAAAAGAACAAATTTGAAACTACGAAAGGCGCGAAACACACGAAAATTATAGTCAGATTGGGATTTGCCACAAAAGCCGCAAAAACGGATTTCATTTTATTGTGGAGGATTCGCGTTCATCCTCCTTCGATAAATCTTCGGAGGACAGGTTCGCGTTATTTGCGGGCAAAATCTCTTTCTCTATATAAAACAATTCTTCATTTTTCTTGCCAGGATTCTGGGAAAAGTGCAGGGAATTACGATTAAAATATTACACAAAAATTTTTATGCATTTTGCGAAGAAGTTATTATCAAAGATAAGAGGATGTTAAGAACGAGGAGAACATCCGCAGACTTGTCCGCCTCAGGAGGATTACACAGATTTCACAGATTTGAAATCATTTACTGACAATATATTTTTTTATCTGCATAATCTGCGTAATCTGCGAAATCTGTGGATAAACTCTTATCTTTGGTTGTGGACAAAGGCTGCCTTATGATTTTTTAGATAATGAAAAGGAGATAAAGCATGGGACAGAGCGAAGAAGAGCGGGGGGATGCGAAACAGAGACTGGCAGAGCTGGGTATGGACGATCAGGTGCGCAAGGCCCTCAAGATCGTGTTCCTGGGAGCGGGAAGTTTTTTCCTGCAAAGCCTGTTCACGGATGTGATGAACATCCCGGGCGCGGACAAGGGGGAGATGTGCCTTGTGGATATTGATCTGGAGCGCCTCGAACTGGCGCGCGCCCTGTCGGAAAAGGTTGCCCGAATCATGGGGAAAAAGTGGAAGGTTCGCGCGGAAGCAGATCGCAGAAAGGCGTTGAAAAACGCGGATTATATCATCAACTGTATTGAAGTGAGCGGCCTGGATTGCGTGGCTTATGATAATGACATCCCGATGAAATACGGAGTGGATCAGTGCATCGGCGACACCATCGGACCAGGCGGGCTTTTCAAAGCCCTGCGCACTGTGCCGGTTTTCCTGGAAATTTTGAAGGACGTGGAGAAATTGTGCCCCAACGCCTGGGTTCTCAACTACACCAATCCCATGAGCATCATGTGCCTGGCCGCGTCGCGGGCTTCAAAGGCCAGAGTGGTCGGCCTGTGTCACAGCGTGCAGGGCGCAAGCCACGCCCTGGCGCAGTGGACCGGGGCGCCCTACCACGAAATGAAATGGCGCTGCGGCGGCGTCAATCATCTCGCCTGGTTTACCGAGCTTTCCCACAAGGGACAGGATCTTTACCCCCGGCTGAAAGATCGGGTCATAAATGAACCTGAATTCGTGGAATACGAACCTGTGCGCTTCGACATGATGCTTCACTTCGGCTACTTCGCGACTGAATCGAGCGGCCATGACTCCGAGTATCTTCCCTATTATCGCAAGCGGAAGGATCTCCTCAAAAAATATTGCCGCGAGGGATATCTCGGCGGCTCCCGGTTTTATGCCAACATGTGGCCTGCGGCGCGTAAAAACTGCGACCAGATCCGCAGCGACCAGATCCTGGGAAAGGCGGAAATCAAAACCCTGCGCAGCTGGGAATATGCCAGCTATATCATCCAGGCAATGGAAACCAATCATCCGTTCGTGATTTACGGATCCGTCCCGAATACAGGTCTGATCGAAAATCTTCCCCAGGACGGAGTGGTTGAGGTGGCGTGTCTTGTGGACAGAAAAGGGATCACGCCCACGCATTTCGGTCCCCTTCCTCCCCAGTGCGCTGCGCTGTGCGACTGGAACATGCGGATGTTCGACCTGGCAGCCCAGGCGTGCATTGAAAAATCGCGCGACATGGCGATTCATTCTTTGATGCTCGATCCCCTTACTGCTGCTGTGTGCTGCCCTGCGGAAATCAAGCAGATGGCTGAGGAGATGTTCGAGGCTGAGAAGGAGTACTTGCCGGGATTTTGAATCAGGAAAAGAGAAAAGATTTTAACTACGAAATACGCGAAAGACTCGAAAAATATTTATGACGATTTTGTGAAGATGATAGAATTGCGATATGCACCCAGCGACTCTTCGCTGGCGAGATCATCCTTGACATACCAGGTGAAAAGAAAAAAAAGTCATCATATATTCTGTAAGAGAATTGAACCTTTTAAAGGGATGAAAAAAAGTCATGACAGATCCTTACAAGAGCGGCCAGGCGGCTGCGGTGCGGTTCGTGAAAAAGCGACCCGTTGAAGCAGCCGTTGTGGTTGTGCTCAAAGGCGCCATCTCCAACAGGGGATTGAAACTTATTGATCCCAGATCCCGATGCGTTCGGGAAAAGGAAATTTTCGAATTCATGATTGCCGATGATCCGGACGCTGCGCCAGGCAAGGTGGTCAATTCGGTCCGATACCTGGGTTTTGCGGAAGTGCAGGAGGGAGGATCCCTCTGCGTTGGAGACAGGGTTCTCTGCGATGGGGAACTCCTGGGCTGGGTGGCAGGATTTGACGAAACCCACATGCCGAACCATCAGAATATCGTGCTCTCCGGATCTGAAAAGGCTGCGTTGATAGAGGAAAGGATGAACCTGGATTCGCTCCTGGAATTTATTATGGAGGAAAAATAACATGGGAGTTGAGGAAAAACTCAAGGCATTGGGACTTTCGATTCCCGAGACCCCCAAGCCTGTGGCAGCATACGCGCCTGCAGTGAAGCTGGACAAGATGGTCTATACTGCCGGACAGATCGCGTTCGTAAAAGGGGAACTCCGGTATAAAGGCAAACTGGGCAAAGATCTCACGATCGAGGAAGCTTATGAATCCGCAAAAATCTGCGTCTTGAATGCCCTGGCTGCGGTGAAAGGCATTGCCGGAAGCCTGGACAATATCGAACGGATCGTGAGGGTAACAGGGTATGTGAATTCCACGGATGATTTTACGGATCAACCCAGGGTCTTGAATGGGGCATCGGAGCTTTTGAAAGAACTTTTCGGGGAAGCGGGCCTGCATGCCAGGAGCGCCATTGGCGTGAATGCCCTGCCCTTGGGCGCCAGCGTGGAGGTTGAACTCATCGTTCTTCTCCGCTGAGGCTTTGTTTTTCACCGGTTGAAGCGGAAATAGATCGCGCGAATTGAAGGGTGCATCCCCCGAATTAAATGCAATCTTGACTTTTGCCTTTTTTTTGTTTTAATGGATGTGATGATATTTCTTCATATAAAGGGAAAATATCACGGAGAATAATTTTATAGAGGTGCAGAAAACCATGAAAAAGATCGTTCTTATATCCTTCATGTTTTACCTTGCCTTTCTCGCTCCGGCGCCGGCGCAACAGCAGGTTTATACCATCATGAAACCGGATAAGGAGACCCTTGAAAAATGGATTGAATTGTATGAAAAAGCGCCCCGAACACCCATGGCAAAACTGGTGAAAGAGTCCCGCGGCAATAAAAGCCTCCTCGATCATCTGAACTATATTCCCGCGGAGCGCGACCAGGGCGGATGCGGCAACTGCTGGGCCTGGGCAGGAACCGGATGCATGGAAATCTCCCTCCACGTCCAGGATGAAATTTTTGACCGACTTTCCGTTCAATATATCAATTCCTGTGAAACCGCCCTGATTGGCAAATCATGCTGTGATGGAGGTTGGCTGGAAGATGTGGCGGAGTTCTACAGTGTCACGAGAAAAGCGCTCCCCTGGACCAATGTGAATGCCCAGTATCAGGATGGTGACGGCTCCTGCGACACCGCTTGTGATTCCATTGCAGATTCTCCCAATTATCCCATTAACTTTATTAATGCCCTCGTCATTGAAACCCAGGGTGTAGCCAGGGAACAGGCCATAGCGAATATCAAAAGCGTCCTGGACCAGAATAAGGCGGTGTGGTTCGCCTTCTTCCTTCCCACAGGCGAGGACTGGGCCGCATTTTATGATTTCTGGGGCAATGACAACGAAAATACGATCTGGAACCCGGACTTTTCATGCGGCAAGGCATGGCAAGACGGCGAGGGCGGAGGGCATGCGGTTCTGTGCATCGGATATAATGACGACGATCCCAAGAACAGGTACTGGATCATGCTGAACAGCTGGGGCACCTCAGGCGGACTCAGACCCATTGGCGCCTTCCGCGTGGACATGAATATCAATTATGACTGCGCCTTTCAATACGACGTCAATACCATTCAGGCCCTGTACTGGCAGGTCCTGGATATTGACTGGAACATTGCCGCTCCCACACCTACTCCCATTCCCGGAGACAACTGTTCCTCCGCGATTGACGCCTCGGCAGGAGTTACATTCAGCGGTTCCACATTAAATTATACCAATAACTTTGATCCATCTAATGCTGAAACCTGGCCTTATTCCTGGAATATGCAGGGACCGGATTGCGTGTTCAGGGTTGATATTGCCAATCCCTCAGGAGAGACCACCATTCAGGCCCGCGTCCTCTCAGCCGGTTTTGATAACGCCTTGTATATCATGACGGATTGTTCAGATCCGGGCGGCTCCTTGCTCTCCGTCATGGATCAATATTCGGATAAAACCGGCGAACAATTGACCTGCAAAGTGACCGGACATGATGAAGTGTATGTTGTCCTGGACAGTTATCACAGCAAGGTGGCAGGAGCTTTCGATATTGAGATTCAGACATCCGGAACTCCCCTTCCTACCGGTACACCGACTCCCACGCCGACGCCCACTCCGTCACCCACTCCAACCCCAGATCTCATGCCTGAAGAGCATACCTATACATTTGATTCGGGAAATGAGGCGTGGACAAAATTGACTTTGCTCTCGGACCTTGACGAACCTCTGTTCATCGAGGAGAGCGGCAGGATTGGATTCTCTCCCAATGGAAGCGGGAATTGTTACGGATCCTGGGAAAGCCGCTATCATGCCTTCACGCTGGGCCAGAAATACCGCGCCCGGTTCCGCATTCAGACCAACCAGGCAGATCAATCCAAGGTTCCCACTGTCCGCATCAGGATCCAGGATAAAAAATCCCAGGTCATTTCCATGCAGACAATCAACAGCCTGGGGGATGGGATCAATTCCCCCACCCCTTCCGGCATGACTTATGAAATCTTTTATCAGCCTCCCAAAGCCACCCTGTCCGACGGATACTTCATCAGCGTGGACCTGCTCAATATCGGCGATGATGACGATCCAAACGCCAAGATCTATATCGACATGGTGGAGATCAAAAAAGTCACAGTGACTGGCCCCTGATCTCTTTATGGAAATATCCGGAAGAATGGAATTACTCGATCCTGTTGGAGATGATCTTCACAAGGGCATCGGGTGATGTGACGATGGGGGAAGGCCCGAATCCCTTGAGTCTGCAGTCGGAGACTATTCCTCTCACTCCCTGACGGATGACAATCCCTTTTCCCTTTTCAGATTCAAATGAACAGCGCTTGATTATGCATGAGGCTTCCGGAGGAAGGGGAGGCTTGGGAATCTCCGGGCTGACCTCGGAAAAGGCAAACGCTCCCATGTCGGTTTTGTTCTTTCCGCTCCCTATGCACGGCGATCCATCTCCCAGGCGATAATCCCCTGCCAGCGCATTTGAAAACTTCGGATCCTTGTTCATATTCCCCTCTCCCAAAGGCACAGGCAAGACGTCGATATCTGTGTTGGTCATCTGCAGCACAGATCCGTTTTCCAGGAGAATGGGAGTTTTATTACCCCACACGATACAGCTGTCCACAATGCACAGCGGAGGCGCCTGATCCGGGTCCGGGGTTTTGATCTGGCCATAGATCCCGACCTGGTTATTGACAATGGTATTGTAAAAAAGCGAGGAGCGGCATTTGTTTTTCGTTCCAATCCCCATACCGCAGTTGTAAATAAAATTGCGCTCAACAACCGGATTTGATTCAAGCCCGAGGGAAATGCCCTTATCACTGAAACCTGTGATGATGTTTCCCAGGATCAGGGGGGAGCAGTCATTGCAGTCAATCCCGTCATCCGGGCCTCCGATGAAGAAGGAGTTGCGCACCAGGGATTTGCCTGAGGATTCCCCGGAAAATTCCACGGGATCCAGGCAATCGTAAAAAGCGCAGGATTCTATAATCATAGCGCCGCCCAAAAAGGCGTGCACGCATTGCGATTCACACGTGGATTCCACAACAAAATTATTCCTGAAGTTGAGCGCTCCGCCTGTGTCAACTTCCACGCACCTGGAACAATGTTCGAAAACGGAATTCTCAATGTCCGCAGAGGAGGCTTTGATGGAGATGGCAGTGGTTTCGCGGGAAGAATGCGAGAAACGGCAATGACGAAACACAACGGGATTTTCCGCGTTCTGGATGATAATGGAACCCCACTGCGTCAAGCTCCAGCCCGTGAAAAGAACAGGCTCCTGCTCCGATCCTTCAGCCTTAAGCCCTCCATTCACTGAAATCCTGGCGCCCTGATTGAGGAAAATAACTGCGCCGGGCTCTATCGTGAGGAGCGCGCCTTTGGGAATGGTAAAAGTGTCCGGAATATAATAAGGGCCTGAGTCCGCATCCCATGTTTCATCATGCGCGAGAGCGCCTTGTTTTTCCAGGAACAGGGAAGAGGGAATTTTTGCAAAGGGTTGATTGGGAGTGGAAGAAGAATATCTCACAGGAGCCTCGCCCGGTTCCGGAAGTTCAAGAAGCGCGCCTTCACTTACAGAGTCCTTGAGGATACAGTCCTCGATCCGCAAGCCGGTTCGGACTGCATGAACAGGCGTTGAGACATTTTCCAGCCTTGAGCCTTTCACCATGAGAAAGGAAGCATCCTTTGCATAAATCCCGGTCTCCTTTGGAAGATCCTTGAGAAAAAGATTTTCGATATATCCCCAGGATTTTTTTGTGAGGGAGAATTTGCCTCCCCGGGCTTCCGCATTCTTCACAATCAGCCCCGCGCTCTCTCCTTCAACAGAAATTCCCCCCCAGGACTCCGCGCCGTTTTCCGGCAGGAGGCGGATCTTTTTTTCAGGGCTTCCCAGGAGATAAAGAGAGCCGCGGACCTTGATGCCTGTTTGCGGGGCAAACCGGATTTCCGCGCCTTCCTTCACAGTAAGGATGATTCCCTCAGGAACATGAACAGTGGATTGCACATGAATGGGACCTTTTCCCGCGCTCCAAAATGTGTCCCTCGCGAGCGTTCCGCCTTCGGGCTGGAGGCTTTTATCCCAGATTATGGTTTGAGAGAGGGATTCGATTTCTTCTCCCGTCTCACCCAGGGCGCGGATCAGGATTTTGTTCGGTCCCTGCACTAGGGTATGGGTATAAGACCATATACCCGTGAAAGAGGAATAGCTTGCAGGAAGTCCGTTGAACTCCACCTTGTATGTCTTCCACTGGTTTGCTGCGCCCCTGAACAAGAGCATCGGGTTTTCATCCGAGAGTGTCCATGTTCTGCCCCGGGCAGCATGGAGATCCATCAATTCCAGGCACGCATCAATGGAAAAGGTATAGTCCGAGATTTCGGCATTATGCGCCTGGATTGCAAGGATGTTTCTTCCCCGTATAAGAAGCGGCGTAAGGGAACCGAGATTCTTTTTCTCATAAATCCCCACTCTGTTGGGGTCTGTGGCAGGGGCATTGAAGGGCATGAATTTCCCAGGCGGCCCCATATTGGCGCGGGCGACTTCCCTGCCGTTGATATAGGCTATATATCCGTCATTGAAATCCACCTTGAGAAGCGCCGTGTCCTTTTGAATATCCTTTGGATCCAGGATGTCAAATTCCGTCCTGATATACACGGACAAGTACTTGTACCGCATTTCCGGGAAATCGGTTGTGTCATCCACATCGCCGTATCCGAAGATGGCTGTGCCCGTGGTCCAGGAGCTGTCGTCAAACCCGGGAGATGTCCATTCTGTGGTTCCTCCGCTCGGTTCCTGCGCGCCTTTGAAATACCGCCATACGCTTTTTTGGGGGATTGCCTGGAACAAACTGTGATTTTCGATCCGGTCCAGTGTGAGCGCGCCCGACACCTCGCCATTGATGGCGACATGGCGTTCCTCAACCATTTTTTTCAGCGTCTCTTTCACTAAGGGCGAAACCGCAGCATCCGGCAGATGCTCGATCTGCCTGTTCATGGTCTCTATGGAAAACTCGTTGTCCATGATGCTTCGCAACTCTGCGAGAAACAGGGGACAGAATACCGGATGACGCAGGAAACGCTTTGTGCTTGGGACATTGGTCACCCACACGCTGAGTTGGGTGCCCATCAGGTGAGTATCCAGATCCCAGGGGATGAGAAGGGCTTTTCCATCCGGAGGTTTGAAATAAAGATAATAGTCATCTCCGGAAAAATTATAGATTCCCCCCTCCCAATTGTTCAGGAGAATATGAGCAGCCATGAACCGGAGCCAGTTGGTTACATCCATATTCTTACGAACTTTGGCTTCATATTCCTCATCAGGTGTGTTTGAGAGAACCTGGCACAAGCGAATGAGATCGGACCAATCGTCATTCACATTAGTCCTTTTGGAATAGTCGTTGCGATACGCATCTACAGATTCCCCCCGAAAGGAGAAATCGCCTTTCTTTTCGCCGCGGTATAAATTCCCCGAGCTGGCATCAGGGAACACGCGCTTCAGGAAATCCTTATCAATCCTCTCCACCTGGGTATAAGCCTCGAGATTTGACTCATTGAAAAACACCCGGATGTGTTTTGTCCTGGAAGCAGGAACTCCCACGCGGCGGAAGAGGTCGTATCCCAGCCACTGCTGGGCAGGGGAGAGCGCCAGGAGATTAAGGGCTACTGTGCCGTCATCATCAAGAGGGTTGTCCTTTTGGAATTTCACACGAAAGGATTTCTGGGGGCGTTTGCGCGAATTACTGCCGCGATACCGAAGCCCGACATTATAATGGATTTTTCCCTCGCTTCCGATAAATGTGGCATCGAGCAGGTCATTGGAATAAAGATCCCGGGTCTCGAGTTTTTGGCGGTTGTCTCGCGTCATGATGATTCTGTATGTTGGAAGATCGGGCTGAGATGAAGAGGAGGCGAATTGGCAGAGAAAGGTTTTCTCCGGCGCTCCGGAAGGGGCGATGGTGGTTTTGCCTGAGACGTCCTTTGCAAAGATATGGAACTCGAGCCGTTCCTTATCCCCCAGTCCTGGGAGGATCGCGCCATAGATATGATCTCCCTTCTCTCCATCGCCATGGATTCCATCATCATACATTGGACATTCCAGGTATGTCGGGACTCCGTCTTTGCGGTATTTGAGCGTTACGGATTTCGGAGCTCCGGCATTATCCAGGACAATGGCAGTGACTGTCACCTGTTCCCCGGGACTGGGAACTGGAGGTTCATGGCGGATCCTGGTAATGATGGGCGCAGGATCGTCCTCAAATGTGCTGTTCCGCGCGCCCGGAGTTCCGAAATTCCCATTCGATGCTCTCCAGGATTCGCCGTATTCGTTTGGCAGAAAAGGGGAGATAAGTTCAATGGAAGGGCCTTTTCCATCCGCATTTGCGGGCCACTCGCCTCCGTCCGCATAGACGAGCGCGTCCTTCATGTTCCCGAGGTTGTCGGAGAGTTCCAGCCTTTCTCCTGCATTATCGAGCCTTCCGGACCAGGGTCCAAGCGCGCCTTTAAAACCCGTGGCTTTCTCCAGGGCTGCCGAATCGCGCGCAATAACAAGAAAACCGCCCGGCTCGAGGGTCGTGCCGGGCGGAAAGCTGTATCGAATCCCATCCGTGAATCGCCACAGGGAAATATCAACAACCTGATCCCCTGCATTCAGGATCTCGATAAACTCCTCAAATTCCCCGGGGGAATTCGGATGATAATGCAGTTCATTGATCGTAACGAGGGGTCCCGCTTCAGCGGAGGAAAACGTTCGGATGAAGAGAGAGAAAAGGAGATAGATAATCGCTTTATTGAGATTAAGTCTCATGATTCTTTGTGTATTCCTGAATAAGCAGATTTATATCTCCTTTGTACTGGCGCAAGTAAAGCGAAAAAACGCGCCGATTGGGCGAATTTCCTGAATTCGCAAGATCCGGGCGCATCTCCCGAATTCGCGTGATTCACCCGTGCCGATTTTAAGTTGATAGTTCCTCCCAGGCGATCTATGTCTTAAAGAATTACAGGTTATAAAAGCCTTCCTTAAAAAAAGTGAAAGTTGACAGGATATAAATGAACCTGAAACGCATTTTTATTATTGATGATGATCCCGGGATTTCCCACTATGTGTCCGTTCTGCTGAAGGAAACAGGATGGGCGGAACCCCAGGTTTTCAATGATCCGTTTCAGGGATTGGAAGCCTGCCTGAAATGTCCACCGGATTGTCTTGTCCTCGACCTGGAACTTCCCTACCTGAGGGGGGAGGAAATCTGCCGCATCCTGCGTTCCTCAAGTCAAAGACAGTTTGTCCATATTCCCATCATTATCATTTCCCATCTGCCCGATGCGCGCCGCCGGGAAATGGAGATGCTCTCGCTCGGCGCAGACGCATATATTGAAAAACCGTTCGATGGCGACATGCTTCTGAACAAAATCCTGATCCATTCCGCTTTGATTGAAACAGGGGACACGGGAAACCACGCCGGCGCCCCGCTCGACCCTTCTTCCTGTCAAACGAAGCAAATCTATTTTCACGGTTATGAAATCCTGGAAAAGATCGGCGGGGGCGGCATGGGCACGGTTTACAAGGCAAGGCAGAAGAGCCTGGACCGGATTGTCGCCCTGAAGGTGCTCTCGCCGCAGATGCGGGGCGATCCCTCCCTTTATATGCGGTTCGAGCGCGAGGCAAAAGTCCTGGCGCAGATCAATCATCCCCATATCGTGCAGATCTATGATGTGGGATTGTCCTCCTATGCGCCCTATTTTGCCATGGAGTTTGTCGAAGGCACGACCCTTTACAGGAAAATCAGGGAAAATGCGCTCACAATCCCGGATTGCATTGGGATCATCAAACAAGCATCCGACGCCCTGATCTATCTTCATTCGCGGGGCATCATTCACAGGGATTTCAAACCGTCCAATATTTTGATCTCACGGGACGGCTCTGCCAAGCTTATGGATTTTGGCGTGTGCAGGGTCCGTCTCACCAGGGATATTGCGGAAATGACAAAGGTCTCCACGATCATGGGCACCCCCTCCTATATTGCGCCTGAGATGATCAAGGGGGAACCGGCATCCGAATTTTCGGATCAGTTCAGCTTCGGCATGACGATCTTGAATATGTTCTCCGCAAAACCTTTCGAGTTATCGGAAATTCCCCTGAAGTTTTTAAGACAGGATCTGCCCGGTACCCTTGCCCCCATCCTGGAAAAATGCCTCCGGGAATCTCCGCAGGAGCGTTTTCCGTCCGTCAGGGAGGCGCGGGACGCCATTCTCCGGAGTCTGGAACAGGCTTCCACCTGTTCTCCCATAAAATAACTTTTATAAGTGAGTATGTGACTAACCTGAAAGGATGAAAATTAGGGAAATTATGGAGTCTGACCCCCAAAGACCCCAAAGAAAAGGCGGATGGCGTTTTCGGTTGTGGCGCGGCACACGGTTTCAAGAAGAAGATTTTTGCATTGGCTCAGCATCTCCGCAACCAACCGCACGTACACGGGTTCGTTGGGCCACAAGCCCCGATAGGGATCGGGCGTAAGATACGGAGAATCTGTCTCGATCAGGATTTTCTCAAGGGGAAGGACTGATGCAGCCTCACGCAGTTCTCCGGCGTTTTTAAATGTCAGGGTGCCTGTGAATCCTATGTGCCAGCCGAGATCCGCGAGGGACAAAGCCTCCTCTTTTGTTCCGGAAAAACAATGCACCACGCCCTTCATCCCGCGAAATTTCTCGAGGGAAAGAAAAGAGATCAATTCTGAATAGGCATTCCTGCAATGGACGATGGCAGGCAGTTCGAGTTTGCGCGCCAGCTCCAGTTGCCTTGTAAATGCCTCGCGCTGGAGAGGGGGAGGCGAGGGATCCGAGCCGTCCTTTCGGAAATCCAGCCCGATCTCGCCGATAGCCACGCAACTCTTATGACTGGATAAGGAGATCAGTTCCTGTTCCGTTTCATCTGTATAAAACCTGGCTTCATACGGATGAAGTCCCACTCCAGCCCGGAGAAAGTCCGGAAATTCTTCCGAAATCTTGAGCGCAGCTCGGCTTGATTCCAGGGAATCTCCGGGCACGATAATAGATTTAATCCCCCCTGTCTTCGCCCGGGCAATGACTTCCTCCCTGTTCCCCTGGAAAATCTTTTCCGTCAGGTGGGCATGAGAATCGATAATCCCGCAAGGCAGGGGTGCAAGCGCTGAGATTTTCAGTCCTTCGGTCATGATGACTGTCCTTTTATTTTGTTTAAATCTATGGGTAAAATAATTATTCGTGAAGATTCCGGATTGCAAATATAAAAACCGCTCTTACCTGGGAATTTCGAGGAACAAATTCCCGGAGCTGACAATGCCGTTGGTGGGATCGTACATGGGTTCGAGTGTCCAGGATCCGGGAGGAGGCGGATCTCGATCACTGCGCCGCATGACCCATTGCAGGCTGCGGCCATAAGAGGCGTTCGGAGGCGGCGCAGGTGTGGGAACAGGGACAAAAATATCGCCGGAACTTCCCGGATCGCCGCTGACATACGGCTTGAAGTCTGCCTCGTCCGTATCGGTTCCGAAACTGAAAATGACAACCGGTTGCGTTTCTGTGGATTCAATAATAGAGAAGGGGCGATAGCGTGTATCGGCAAAGGGATCAGCGGGAAGTCCGTTTGGGAATTGTTCCAGGAGTTTGTAGGCATTCGCCGCGCGAACGCCTTCCCGCGGAAAGGGAAATTCCCTCTCCCGGGGAATCCTGATATAAACATCCCCATCTGATAGGGTTCCGTTGGTGGGATCGTAAGTAAACGTTGCGGAATCGTCCTTTTTATCCGGTCCGATGCTGTAAACGAGGAACTCATCATCCGAAGGCTTTTTAAATCGAAGGGGATCTCCCTTGGAAAATCCGTCTTCAGGCAAGCCTTTGGGAAGAAAGGGCGCGAAATCGTTTCCAGAGTTCGGGAAATCGCCGGTTGTGATCAAATGATATTTTGCTGAAATCGCCATGCGCAATAATTGAAATCTGGTATCAGTGGTTTGGATTCTTATGTGCGCTTCCAGATAATTAGGCAAATCTTCACCTGAAGCCTTGGTAAAAGATAAGATGGAGGGAATGGAATTATAATATGGATTACCGGGTTCCATTGGGACTTTATTTACTCTATTCAATTTTTCCAAAATGGAATGAAATTTCTCAAAATCTTCCTTCGTTTCACAGGCATTAAGGGCACATATTGTTAATCCATTGACCGCGATATTCTGCATTGCCGCGCCTATCAATGTACTGATTAGATAAGCATTCATCCTGAGAGATCCTCCCAGGAGATAAATCCCGGACAGGAGCCGAAAGTTTTCATCCCGTTTACCAAGAAATAAATCCATGATGGATTCAATCATGCATGACTTTGCCCTAACTTGCAGATTAAGAAAATTCGGAACATACGAATCCCTGTATTCGGGACTCAGTATGTGAGGAACAAGGGGATATTCCGGATAGATGATTTGACTGGAGTCGAACAGTCGCAGCAGCCATTTTTTTTCATGTTCAAGATCAGTGGAACTTTTTTGTGAGGGTGTTGTGAATGCATCGTTATAATGCGTCAGCTCAGGATAATTTTTGTAAAGCCGTCTGGTGGAAATAATCCATGAAACAAACTGTGCATTTTTCAAGAGGAGGGAATCAGGGCAGGATTTGTTTTCCTCCTTCCATTTTTTCCACAAGATTTCGGCTTTTTCCACATCCCCGTGAAGAGCCTCCTGTTCCAGCTCGTGATGCAGGAGCCATGAATCGGTTGGATGTTGGGATACCAGCTTCCTGATCAAACCCAAAGTTTTCTTCGAAGGAGTCTCGCGAAATCTCGCTCGAAAATATTCGAGCATTTGGGGATCTTCCAACCGATGGAAAAAGGAGCGGATCGGCGCTTTGGCGGGATCCAACTCGAACTTAAGGATTTCCCTGGAACGAATGGCTTTGGAAAAAGACTTTGTAACTCCAGCGAATGATTTTGATCCGAACAGGCGGCTCCAGAAAACAGAATAGAAAAAAAGCCTTGGACCTCCTTCCGTTTCCCTCATTTTCAGATCAACCATGTCCCAATCCCCAGGGATATTTCTTGATGCTTCCAGAACCATTACGGATTTATATTTTTCAACTACGGGAACAAACAAATCTTCAAGACCCGGAATTGGAATAATAATGTTCAAAGGATCGTAATGTTCCTTTTGAAAAATGATAAGCTGATTATGCCGGAATTTTACACTGACTTTCAGGGAATGGGAGGGTCGTGAAAGGTGTGCTTCATTCAAGATGAAAAATCCCTCGTCAATATCGAGGCTGCGAAAAAATCCCTTCTTTATGACAAGATATGATTGTCCCCCTGTTGTGATATATTTTCCAACAGCGGATTCATATCCCCGGGTGATCACAAACAATCGAACAAGAAGAAAAGCCGCAAGAATGAAGGCGAGGGGGAGAATCCATCGGAATATTTTTCTGAATTTAATTTTCACATTTGGCATTTTGATTTCTGATGAAGATCCAAAGTTCATTTACATTTTATCAAGATCCAAAATAATAAGAGAGTCAAGAGATATCAGGCTGGGGGAGATAATTGTTACCATTTATAGAATAAAAAATAATATATACCACGCAGAGGCGCAGGGTTCGCAGAGAGAAGAAATATCATATTTTAATTCTCTGCATTCTTTGCGGCTCTGCGAGAGACATTCTCCTTATCTTGGGATTTCGATAAACAGATCCCCGGGGCTGACCGTGCCGTTGGTGGGATCGTACATGAGTTCGAGGGGCCAGCATCTGGGAGAAAGCGGGACCCAAACACTGCGCCGTATCACCCATTGCAGCGCGCGGCTAAAAGAGGCATTCGGAGGCGGTTCGGGCGTGGGAATAGGTTCAAATCCCCCTTCCTTTTTATTAGAAGAGGAAACGATATAAGGGATAAAGTCCACTTCATCCGTATCCGGCCCGAAGCTTAAAATCACGACAGGATGCTTTTCTGTTGATTCGATAATACTGAACGGCCTTCCCTTTGTATCGGCAAAAATATCCGCGGGAAGACCGTTCGGAAACTGCTTGAGGAGTTCATAGGCATTGGCTGCGCGAACTCCATCACGCGGAAAGGGATACTCCCTCTCCCTGGGGATTTTAATAAAAATGTCTCCTGAAGAAATCGTTCCATTTGTTGGATCATAAGCGAATCCAGCTTTGTCATCCTTTTTATCCGGTCCGATGCTGTAAACGATGAACTCATCATCCGAGGGTTGCAGGAACAAAAGGGACTTTCCCTCCGCAAATTCGTCAGGAGGCGGGCCTTCCGGAAGCAAGGGGCCGAACTCCTTTTCCGAACGGGGGAAATCCCCGAGTGTCACCAACCTGGATTTTGCCGCTGTTGCCATGCGCAACAGTTGAAATTTCATGTCTGGAACAAGATTTCTAATCATTAATTCTTCATAATGTGAAATGGAATAATCACCCGATATTTT
>Ga0315277_10002343_pt1 | contig 26486 bp, 23 predicted proteins | sample YL17G05_15_MG_FD_203695 | JGI IMG/M metagenome (GOLD analysis project Ga0315277, IMG submission 203695) | Sediment microbial communities from Yellowstone Lake, YNP, Wyoming, USA - YL17G05_15 | ecosystem: Environmental > Aquatic > Freshwater > Lake > Sediment | place: USA: Wyoming | collected... | reverse complement strand
TAGCCCAAATTGCTCTCAAGACACGATTCACCCCTCCCCAGCGTTGACACGCTGGGGGGAAACCGTATAATTCGCTTGTCCCGCGCAGGGCAGCCAGCCTCGCTGGCGGTGCCCTGAAGGACTCACTGCAGCCGATGGTGCCCGCTGCCCCCGTAGCTCAAAGGATAGAGCGGCTGACTTCGAATCAGTAGGCTGGGGGTTCGAGTCCCTCCGGGGGCACCTCACCACATCCAGTGCACGCACGCCCAGTGGCCGCAGGCTGCTACCCCGCGGCCCAGGTAGGAAACTATCCGCACTCGCCGCAGTCTTCGCAGACCTGCGGCGCACAACGTCCGGAGTCTGATCCCAACCATGCGTCACTCGCGCCTCTTGCTTTTCGGGCCGGAAACCCGAAAGCTGGAACTGCTCATGACGCCGCTCAACCGGCTCGAGCTATCGCTCGACGACGGGCCGCTTGGGCGGGCGTTGGCCATCGCCCGCGATGACCTGAAGCGTGTGCGCCTCAAGCACCTGATTCCGAACTTCTACCTCTCCACCGGCTACGGCACGGTCGAGGGCACGACCAACGTTGCCGTGGGTTTCTACGACACGCACTACTTGCTGCGCGAACTACATCGCGAGTTCCGCCGTTGGTTGTACTCACCGGAGGAGATCGCCTCGACCGTGCGCCACGAGCTCGGGCACGCCTTCTGTTACGCCTACAAACTGTACCGCCGCAAGGATTTCCGCGAGACGTTCCACGTGCGCGGGAACTTCTTTCGTTCGTACCCGGCCACTAATCGCTATGTCGAGCGGGCCAACCCATGGAGCCGCGACTACGTCAACCCCCTCGGCGACCACTATGCGCAAAAGCATCCAGATGACGACTTTGCCGAGACCTTTTCGGTATGGCTCACACCGCGCTCGAATTGGCGCCGTTTGTACCGCCGCTTCCCGGGCGCGCTGCTCAAGCTGCAATACGTTGATCGTATCGTTCAGGAACTTCACAATCGCACGCCCGAGGCAGAAAATGATGCGTTGCTCCTCGACGAACCGCTGACGGGCGTATCGGTGACGCTGGCCGCCTTTCTCAAAGCCTCCCCTACTCGCTACCGGCGCCGGGCCCAGGGCTACGTCGACCCAGACCTGCGGCGCATGTTCACACGCGCTTCAACGCGGACGAGCACGTCGCGTGCCTACCTCACGGCCGCCTCGCTGATCAAAGGCAATCGACCCTACATCTTGAACCGGGTCGCGTCCTGGGCGGGTGTGGATTCGCAGGTGATCCTCGATTTCGTTGAGAAGTGCGGTGAGCGCTCGCAAGCTCTCGAACTGCTGGTGCGTCGTGACGACCGGGAAAGCAAACTGGTGGAGGTTGTTGCCTATGTCTCCACCCACTGTGCCTACTACGCCTCAATAGGACGGTTCTTTCCAGAGTAGTGAACGGGCGTCCGCCATACTTACAAACAGCGGCCGAGGATCCTCGGCCGCTTATCATTCGACACCGCGCTTGAGCTAGAGAACGATGTTGGACGAGGCTGGCTCGACACTCGCTCCGGCTAGGACGCTCTCGTACAGGGTCAGTACTTGCTGGGCAATGACTCGCCAATCGTAGGCCCGGGCCAAGCTCACACCGTGCCGCCCGAACTCGCGACGGATTTCGTCGTTCTCCAGGAGATAGGCCAGATTCTTCGCCAAGATCAATTCGTCCCCGTCGGGAACGTGGAAACCCGTTCGGCAATCCTGGACGAGATACAAGAGTCCCCCAACGCCCGATGCAACCACGGGGATGCCGCAAGCCATCGCCTCCAACGCCACAAGCCCGAATGACTCGTAGTGCGATGGCACAACCACAACGTCTGCGGCCGAGTAGTAGTAGGGCAGGCTCTCCTGGCTCTTCTTGCCGACGAAGGTAACGACGTCCGTTACGCCGAGTTCTTCGCGCAAAGCCTGCAAGCGGGCCATCTCGTCGCCGGGCGTGTCCGGATCGCCGCCGATGACCATGATGCACGCGCTCTCACTGTTGATGCCCCCATGGCTCCGGAGCAGCGCGCCCGCCCGCAACAGGGTCTCGATTCCCTTCAACCGTTCAATGCGCCCGACGTACAGCAGCATGCGTGCATTCGGCTCCAGGCCGATCTGCTCCTTGGCCCGTGCAGCCGGGATGGGGTGAAACGTTTCCAGGTCAACGCCCGGAGGGATGACAACCACCTTGCGCAAGTCGGCGTTGTGCAGCCATTGAAGCTGGGCACGCTCGGCCGGTGTGGCGGCCACCACGCGGTCGACCCAAGTCAGCACATCTGCCTCGGCTTCCACGCGAAGCGGGTCCTCGGGGGCGCCTTCGAGGCGGGCCTTCATGATTCCCAGCGTATGGAACATGTGCACGACCGGCACGCGCCAGGCCGTGCGCAGCGGCTTGGCCGCCAGCGCCGAGAGCCAGTAGTGAGAATGGATCAGATCGTAGCGCGTGCCCTCCTGGGCAACGAAGCGTTGGATGCCCTCTGTGAACTCCGGGACGAAGCCGGCCAGGGCGATCTTGGGTTGCGGTTGCTCGGGGCCGGCCGGCACATGCACCACCCGGTTGCCATAGCCCAGGTCGTGCACAACGTGCGGCACGTGCTCATCTTGCGAGCGCGTAAACACGTCTACGCCAATGCCTCGCCGGCCGAGCGCACGCGTGAGTTCGCGCACGTAGACGTTCATTCCACCCGTGTCTTTGCCGCCCAGCACGGCCAGAGGGCAGGTATGGTAAGAGATCATGGCGATGCGCATGGCGAGCTGCCGGCCTGAGCTAACTGCAGGGCGAGGTGCCCGCTCCCGAGGGATACGTGCCCTCGAGGAACTGGCTCACCAATTCGCGGATGCGGGCTTCATCGCCGCGCCAGACGAAGGTGTGCAGGGGCGGTGTGGCCAATGGAATAGGTTCAGTCGTGGCTGTCAACAACTCGCGCGGAATCGAGGCACTGAAGATGTTCTTCGTCCCGACCGAGGGGGCCACCGCCACCAATCGGCTGATCTGCTCCGGCGTGAGATCAGTCAGCACGTTGCCCAGGAAGCTTTCTATGATGGCCGGGATTCTCGGTAGCACATCGGCACGGGTGACCTTGGCCCGCAGCGCGCACAACACCTCGGTCTGGCGGTCGATCCGGTCGAGCTCCGTATCGATCTTGCGGATGCGAGAGTAAGCCAGCGCCTGTGCCCCATTGAAGTGATTCCATCCCGCGTTGAAGTAAGGCAGCGGGGTTGGGCTAGTGGTCCCGTCGACGTCGCGCGGCAGGTAGATGTCGATACCTCCGAGGGCGTCCACGATCCGGGTGAAGGTGGTCATGTTGACCGCGACATAGTTGTCGATAGGCATTCCGTAGTTCTCGTACAGCGTCCGCGCCAACAGCCCGGGTCCGGCGCCACCGGGTTCGGCGTACAGATTGCCGTAGAAGTAGGCTTGATTGAGTTTCCCCTTGGTCAGTCCGTAGTGATCCTCAATCCCCGGGATACGCACCCACAGGTCACGCGGGAAGGCGAGCATGGTGACCTTGGCATTGGTGAAATCGATCCGCACCACGCGCGTCACGTCCGCCAACCCGCGGATGTAACCGGCCGAGTTGTCCGCCCCGACCGCCAAGATGACGAGTGCGTCGGCTGCGGGAGGTTCCGAGGTGGCCGTCCTTGCAGCATCAGCGGTGGGAGTGATCTCGCCCAGTGGGCTTTTCGCACTCGGGGTCGTCATCACCGGGGCAACCAATGTGTCGGTCGGAAGGTCCAAAACGAGGCTCGGTCCGAGCGGAGTCGACCAATGTGTCGCAAGCTGGACTCCCAGATAGCCGCCAACTCCTAGCACGACGACGAGCCCGACTGCAAGGACTACCTTAGCTGTGGTCCGCATACCTTGAGCATCTGCTCCTTCGAAAGGGGAAAACGCGGGCAGAGTATATCATGCAGCCCGCGTGATTCGTGGGCGCCGGCACTCCGCGATGACGCGTTTTCGGGCGCCGCGCTTGACCCTGCTCCCGCCGCAGAGTATTATCCGCGCGATGCCTCGCCATTCGAAGACCTTTTGCGCAGACGGGCCGGCCGACACTATGTGCGGGTTTGGTCGCGCCCCCCTCGGTTGACCCGATGATTCCAACGGCGGTGAGGCTGCTGTTTGCGCTTTTCGGCCCGGCCCTGGTAGCCTTCCTCGCTCCGCGCCTCTCCGGCCCTTCGCATGAAGCCGGGGTGAGGGCGCGCTACCGCCTGGCGATCGTTGCGGGCCTCCTTTTCCTCGTCACACTGTCTCTGATTCCGACGCTGATCGGCGCGCCTCAAACCGCTGGGCCTGCGGGCACGGTGGCGGCCTCGGCTGTTCTCGGCCTGGCCGGCACATTCATCGGGGCCGCGGCGGCCAGCATCGCAGAATTCGGCTGGGTCGAGAACAACTCGCCGCCTCCGGCCCAGGTGGAACAAGACGTGGTGGAGCGACATGTCGCGAGGTTCGGCCCGCCGCCCGCGTTGCGTGCCACGAAGCGCGTGTTCGACATCGCCCTGGCGCTGGTCGGGCTTGGCCTCACCGCGCCGCTGTGGGTCGTGTTCTGCGCCCTCATTTGGCTGGAGGACCCGGGCCCCGTCGTGTTCGTCAAGAATTCTGTCGGCCGCGGGGGACGCAACTTCGCCCAGCTTAAACTGCGGACCATGGTGCGCAATGCCGAGGATCAAACCGGGCCCATCCCCGCTCGCGAGAAGGATGTGCGCATCTTGCGCAGCGGACGCTTCTTGCGCAAGACCGCGCTTGATGAGCTGCCGCAACTGATGAACATCTTGCGCGGCGACATGAGTTTCGTCGGCCCGCGTCCGCTGCGAACGGTGGTGGTCCACGAGTACCTGCAACAGCTGCCAGAATTCGCCGACCGTCACCAGGTGCAGCCCGGCTTGGCCGGTCTGGCGCAAGTCGTCGGGGATTATTACGTGCCGCTGCGCAGCCGCCTGCGTCTCGACCGCCTTTATGCGAAGCATGCAGGCGTGCTGTTCGATCTGCAGCTGCTGGGGCTGGCGATGTTGATTGTCTTTTGGTATCGCTGGAAGAAGGGTTGGGGAGGCCGTTTGCCGCGCCGCTGGCTGCATCGGCGGCCCGCCTCCGCTTCAGGCGGCCCGCGGGTCTCGATCTGACGCACGCCACCATGTAAGCCAGAGAACCGCTCCAATCAATAGCCCGTTGAGCGCTTGTCCCCCGACCGCGCCAGCCAGACCGAAGGAGTGTATGGCCAACAAGCCAATGGTGAAGATCGATAGGGTGGCCAGGGCATTCGCCAAGAACACTGGCCGAGTCCATGGGATGGCTTTGAAGCACGCCTGCAGAGGGGCATAGGCGAACCATAATCCGTACGCCAGGGCAAGCAGCGGCAGCATTCCCGAGTAGCCAGCGTACTTCTCGCCGTACAGCAAGCGCATCAGCGGGGCCGACAAGAGCGACACGCCGGCCAGAAGTGCGATGGCGGGCAGGACCGACAGCCAATAGACTCGCGAGAGCAGCGCACGCAGCCCGCCCCACCCGCCCAACTTGAAACGCCGAGCGGCGCGCGGGGTCAGAAAAGTATCAATAGTGCGCAGCAACACGTGAATTGGGGCGACCAGATTCTGCAGCGCACGGAATGCACCCGCGGCCGCGAAGCTGATCATGCCCGCTGAAAGGATCGGGTAAATCTCAAGCGCCGCCCAGTTGGCGATGCTGCCGCCCGACACCCATCGTCCGAAGGACCAGTTCGTTCGCAGAACTCCGCGGACGTCGAGCCCGGCGCGAGTCCACGACTCCCTGATCTGTATCACACCCACCACGCCGGCCGCCAGCGCACCGTAGGCGATCGCATCGAGCCCGGCGCGGGCCGAGAGCCCTCCGCCGTACGCCATGAGCGCCAGCACCGCCAACCTCACCAGGCTGGCCAACCCCGTGTTCAACGCGGCCGCGCCGACTCGGCCGCGTGCATATAACCCCCGCCGGAGGAACTCCTGGACCTGCCAGGTGCTGCCAACAAACGCCATCGCCGAAACCGTCGGCCCGGCCACGTCGTTGCCGGTAGAAGTCAGTACCCAACCCAGGCCGAGCGCCCCAAGCGCAGTGAGCGCCGAAAGCATGAGCTGCAACACGGCCGTGCTGCTTGCGTAACGACGATACTCGTCCCCCTCCAGCGTCGGACCGATCGCATTGAGAGGCTGAACGGTGAGCCCCTCCTGGACCGCCCGTATCAGCAGCAGCAGCAAGAACCCTACCCCATACATGCCAAACTCGGTGGCGCTGATCGCCCGCGCCAGGATGATCGAGGCGGCGAAATTCGTCAGGCTGATCGTGCCCTGGTCGAAAGCTGCAAGGTATCCCTGAAAAGCAGAATCGCTTGATAACATCGCGGCCGCCGGACGCATCGATCCGGGCATGGGCGTTCGAGCAACGGCAGCCCGCAAATAGTCGGCTGGGCCTTGGCGTGGAGACTGGGTCATGGCGTGAGTTGCATGCGGAGTTCTTCAATCGATTCGGCGGGCAGCCGACAGGCCATGTCGACGCATACGTAGGCTCGCGCCGGCGCCTCAATCTGCACCCGTTCAGACAGGACCGGCACATGGGTCGACTCGCCGGGGCGGCCCCAGGCAGAGACGACTTCCGGCCACGAGGTCCGCGCCACCTCCGAGCGCAGCGAGTCCAGCACCGGGTCACCTGCCGTGCCGACCAGTGCCACGCTCTTCACTCCACCCAGCCAGTCTTCGCCATCCAGCAGCCATTGCGCGAAGGAGGTCGGGTGCTGAGCGGCCGATGAAAGCATGACGGGCAATGCACGATCAACCGCTTCGAGCCAGCGTGGGGAGCCATCCAGCGCATACAGCCGGAGCATTACACCGAAAGCCAAGGCCGAGGCACTGGGCGTGGGTGCATCGTGCAGCGTATGCGGCCGGGCCACCAGCTGCTCATGCCGCTGCCCGGTGTCGAAGAACCCGCCCTCGGGCCGCTGGAAGTCCTTGAGCAGCGCATCGCACAGGGCCACTGCATCCGCAAAGTAGCTCTCCTCGCCCGTGGTCTGATATTGTTCGAGGAAGCCTGCGGCCAGTGCGGCGTAATCCTCTGCGAACCCGTATTCGGCTATCCGGCCGCCGCGCCACACGCGTCGCACGTGCCCATGGTGGACCAAATTGGCGCGCAAGAATGCAGCGCAGCGGTCGGCCGCAGCGGCCAGGTCCGCGCGATCGAGCATGCGCGCACCCAGGGTGAGCGCAGCCAGCCCCAACCCATTCCATGCGGCCACTACTTTGTCGTCGCGCGCCGGAGCCACGCGGCGGCTGCGCGCGGCGAGCAGCTTTGTATTAAGCTCTTGCAGCCGGGTGCTGTCGGCCGGCGACAGTCGCGCCGACGCCGTGGCTTGTTCGGGCGAATGTGCCAGCCGCAGAATGGATCGCCCGTCGAATGCACCCTGCGTGCTCACTCCGTACGTCTCAGCCGCCCAGTCTGCGTCCCCACCAAGCTGATCCTCGAATTCCTCGAACGACCAAACGTAGTAGCGTCCCTCCTCGCCTTGCGAGTCGGCATCCAGTGACGAGGCCAAGCCGCCTTCCTCCAGCATGAGTTCGCGCACCACGAAATCGAGAGTTGCCTCGGCCACGCGACGGAACTCCGAATCGCCCGAGGCCTGCCATCCGCGCAGGTATGCCCGCGCGAGCAGCGCCTGGTCATAGAGCATCTTTTCGAAATGCGGAACATGCCAGGCCCGGTCGGTGGCGTAGCGGTGGAATCCCCCGCCCACCTGGTCGAACATCCCGCCGCGCGCCATGGCTCTCAGCGTGCGCTGCGCGAGGTCGAGTGCCAACTCGTCTCCCGTGCGGCGGTGCCGGCGGAGGAGGAACTCAATGGCCAGGGGTTGAGGGAACTTGGGCGTGTCCCCCCAGCCTCCCCACTCCATATCAAAACCGTTGAGGAGGTTTTCGAGCGCGTGCTGCAGGAGCGTCGGGTCGGCCGTCGCGGGAGCGGAGACGATGCTCCCCTGGCGGGCGATGCCGGCGCGCAGCGCCGCACCATTCTCCATCACCTGTGCTCGCCGCGTACGCCAGGCTTGCGCAACGCTCTCAAGCACTTGCCGGAAGGAAGGCAACCCGTGACGCGGCTCGGGCGGGAAGTAAGTTCCGCCGTAGAACGGGTCGCCCGTCGGCGTCAGGAAGACCGAGAGGGGCCAGCCCCCTTGCCCGGTCAGCGACACGACCGCGTCCATATAGATGGAATCCAGATCCGGTCGTTCTTCGCGGTCCACCTTGACCGGCACGAAGAAGCGATTGAGCAGATCGGCTGTGGCCGGGTCTTCGAAGGATTCGTGCGCCATCACGTGACACCAATGACAGGCTGCGTATCCAATCGAAAGGAAGATCGGCCGGTCATCGCGCTTGGCCTTGCTCAGCGCGGCCTCGCCCCACGGAAACCACTCCACCGGGTTATGGGCGTGCTGCAAGAGGTAGGGTGAGGCGCTGTCAATCAGGGCGTTGGGCATCAGTTCACATCAACCGGCGAAGTGTGCCACAAAGCAATTGATTTGACTAGACTTCGGCGGCCGCCCAGTGCGCTGGCCGCATAGCGTATACTCGGCCAATCTTCAATGAACCGCCGGGGCCATGACCTCTTCCGCAGATAGCATCACCACCCTGCTCTTCGATCTGGATGACACGCTGTACCATCCCTCCAGCGGGGTATGGCAGGCCATTGGCGAGCGCATCAACCGTTTCATGGCGGAACGGGTGGGAATTCCAGCCGAGCGCGTCGCCGCATTGCGCGAACAGTATTTCGTAGCGTTCGGCACCACCCTCAACGGGCTGCGGGCCAATCACGGCGTGGACCCCGATGAGTACCTGGCCTTCGTCCACGATATCCCACTCGACCGGCTGCTGGTGGAGGACCTCCAGCTGCAGGCCATGCTGGCCCGCTTACCGCAGCGCAAAGTCATCTTTAGCAACGCCGACCGCGCCCACGCACACCGCGTCCTCCAGCGATTGGGTGTCGAGAAGGACTTCGAACAGATCATCGACATCCACTCACTGGGTTTCATCAACAAACCCGAACCCGAAGCCTACCAGCGGGCGTTGGCTCTGCTCGGAACTGCAGGTGCCCAGGAATGCGCGATCATCGACGACCAACTGCGCAACCTGCTGCCGCCCAAGGCGCTCGGAATGCGCACTGTGTGGGTCCATCCGACCGGCGGCGAACCTGGGGCCGATTTTCACATCCGGTCAATCCTCGATCTCCCCGCTTGCCTCACCTAATACACCAGACGACTTATCTTGTTCTAACGGACGTGTGGTAGGCTGACTCGCAGGATTTGCAGCCGGCACGCGCCTTCGCGCTCCCGTTGTTGGACGCCGAGGCGTCACTCATCAGAGAGAGAGCCGCATATGCGCCGATCGACGGTAACAATCCTTCTGTGGCTGGTGATCACGGCGGGCCTGGTGGCATCGGCCACCGGCGCCGGATTCGTCGCAGGCCGCACCTCGCTTGCATGGCTGCCGAACCTGCCCGGCTTGCCGGCCTCTGCCTCTCTCGGACAAAGCTCGGCGGATCAGGCGGGGACCCCCAAGGCGCTGAGCGCTGTCTTCGCCCCCTTCTGGGAAGCGTGGGACATTGCCAACGAGCAATTCGTCGACCAGCCGCTCGATCAGGCTAAGCTTGTTGGCGGGGCGATCCGGGGCATGATTAACGCCATCGGCGACAAGCATTCCTCGTACATGGACCCGGACGAGTACCGCCGGGCGAACGCGCCGCTGGAGGGCGGCTATGAAGGTATCGGTGCTGAAGTGGACATCACCGGCGACTACGTTGAGGTGATATCCACCTTCCCCGAATCACCGGCTGAGAAAGCAGGCCTGCGAACCGGCGATGCCTTCATCCGCGTGGACAGCGAAGACATGACAGGGATTGACGGCAACGAAGTGGTTCGCAAAATCCTCGGACCGGTGGGGTCGCCCGTGCACCTCAGCGTGCAACGAGAGGGTGAAGCTCAGCTGCTTGAATTCGAATTGGTGCGAGCACGCATCGCGATCCCCAGCATGGAAGCGCACATGCTGAAGGAGGGCATCGCCTACGTTCGCCTGTACGCGTTTGCCGATGAAACGGGTAGCGACCTGCGCCAGGCGCTGCAGAATCTGCTCGCCAATGATCCCACTGGCCTCATCTTAGACTTACGCGGCAACCCGGGCGGGTCACTGCAAGCGTCGGTGGAGGTCGCCTCACAATTCCTGAGCCAAGGCCAGACAGTGCTCATCGAGCAATACGGCGATGGCTCGCGCCAGACAATCTCGAGCTTGCGCGGCGGGCTGGCCACCGACATCCCGCTCATCGTCCTGGTCGACCGCGGCTCGGCCTCGGCCTCGGAGGTCGTGGCCGGTGCCATTCAGGACCTCCACCGTGCCCAGCTCGTGGGCGAAGTGACCTATGGTAAGGGCTCAGTACAGAACTGGATTCCCCTCAAGAACGATCAGGGCGCGGTGCGTATCACCATCGCCCGTTGGCTGACGCCTGATGGACGGCAAATAGCAGAGGTTGGGTTGACGCCGGATGTGGTCGTTCCGCTGACCGAGGAGGACCACAGCGCCGGGCGCGATCCGCAGCTCGAAAAGGCGATTGAACTACTCACCGCACAGCCTTCTTGAGAAAGGAGCCTTCCATGTTCTTCTACGATCCTTTCTACTTGCTGTTCATGGTGCCGGCCTTCTTGCTGGTATTCATTGCCCAGGTGCGCGTCAGCCGTGCGTACTCCAAGTGGGGGCGGATTCCCAATAGCCGCTCGATGACGGGTGCCGACGCGGCCACCCGCCTCCTGGCGTATGGCGGCCTGGGTGATGTGCGCCTGGAGGGCACGCGCGGCCAACTGACCGACCACTACGATCCACGTTCGAACACGCTGCGTCTTTCGGCAGGCGTCGCGCAGGCACCTTCCGTGGCGGCGCTCGCTATCTCGGCGCACGAAATCGGCCATGCCCTGCAGGATCACGAGGGGTACTATCCTCTTCGGCTGCGCGCCGCGCTGATCCCGGCGGCCAATATCGGATCGTATTTGGGCTGGATCTTGATCATGCTGGGCCTTTTCCTGCGCATGGTGCCGATCGCCTGGCTAGGTGTTGGGGCATTCGGCCTGGGGGCCGTATTCGCACTGGCGACGCTGCCGGTCGAGTTCAACGCTTCGGCGCGCGCGCGCCGGCTGCTTGTGGAGAGCGGGATGCTTGCCAGCGAAGATGAGACGCGCGGAGTCAACGCGGTGTTGGATGCCGCCGCGCTCACCTACGTTGCGGCATTGGCGACAGCGGTGCTCCAGCTCCTGTACTACGTGCTGCTGATCGGAGGACTTGGCCGGCGCCGGAATTGAGGCGATGCGATTTGACCGCCAGGGCACACGCCACCCACGTAGTCATTGCCCGTTCCACACGTGACATGCGGACCCGGTTACCCGGGTCCGCACCGATTCCCCGGTCCCCGTCCTCCGCTTGCCTCGACTAATCTCATCCGCGCGGGATGAATTGAACTTGCCTTCAGCAAGCACGAATCAGGTGGGTGGTTCTTTGACCGTATCAAGTCTCGACCAGGACCGGTCATCGGTCGTCGGCCGAGACACGTCCGCCTTCCCTCGCGAAATCCTTGAATGGCAGAAGTCAACTGGAAAGGTTTCGCAAGCTGCCGTACCTGGCGGTTTGAGAGCGTGGGTGCAATGACCCATCTCCTCGTCATCAGACAGCCTGTCCCCTGGTGACATACCACCCCAGCGCTTGTGACCTTTGTCACTCAAATTAGGCCGGGTCTGGTGCGACCATCATTCTGGGTAGGTTTGGCCCATTTGGAAAGGCCAAAGCCTGTGTTCTTGCCTGGGATTCGTCCGCAATCTGCGGACTCCGTTTCACGTTCTACCCAAGAGGGTAGCCCGGGAGCCCTGACTCGGCGCCCGTGCGCTCCCACCATGGACTGAAGGAGGTGCGCCTTGACTTCCGCCACTGCAGAAGCCTCCCACCCGGTTACCGTTGAGAAGAAGTTCATGCAACAAGTGATGGTGAACACGCCGGGAGAGACCCATCTGGAGATGTGCATCCAATGCGGGTCGTGTGGTGGGAGCTGCCCGTCCGCGGCTGAGATGGATCACACTCCGCGGTCGCTTATCGCGCTCATCCGCGCCGGCAATTTCGAGGAGGTGCTCAGTAGCAACACCCCCTGGTATTGCGTCTCCTGCTACTACTGCACGGTGCGCTGCCCGCAGGAGATCCACATTACCGACGTCATGTACACCCTCAAGCGCATGGCCGTTCACGCCGGCATCAAGGATCCCTGCGCCGCACCCGACTTCTCCAAGACCTTCGTCTCGTGGGTCGAGAACTACGGGCGGGCTTTCGAGCTCGGGCTGATGTCGATGTTCCGCCTGCGGCACGACCCGTTGGGCGTGTTGCGCATTACCGACATGGCGGTCGGTATGGTCAGCAAGGGGCGCATGGATCTCGCGCCAAAGAGCATCAAGGGTCTGAAGAGCCTCAAGGCAATCATTGCGCGGGCCAAGGCGCTGGAGGTGGTGGCATGAAGTACGGCTACTTCCCCGGATGTTCGCTCGAGCGGAATGCGGCCGCCTACGATAAATCGGCGCGGGCGGTGGCCGAGCCGCTGGGAATGGAATTCGTCGAGGTTGAGGATTGGAACTGCTGTGGGGCGACCGAATACATCTCGCTCAACCTGCTCGCCTCGTACGCGCTGAGTGCGCGCAACCTGGCCCAGGCCGTCCGCACCGACGGACTGGGGGAACTGGTGGCGCCGTGCAGCGCGTGCTACCTCAACCTGACCAAGTGCGACAAGAGTATGCGCGAGAGCCCCTCCCTGGCCGCCAAGGTCAATGAGGCGCTGGCAGCCGGCGGGCTGTCGTACAAGCCGGGATCGATGCGCGTGCGCCACCTGCTGGATGTCATCGTGAACGATATCGGCTTTGAGGCGTTGCGCGCCAAGGTCACGCGGCCGTTGACGGGGCTGAAGGTCGCCCCCTTTTACGGTTGCTTCGTCGCTCGGCCGGGCTACGTTCAATTCGACGACACCGAATTCCCGGTGACGCTCGACCGCCTCTTGCAGGCACTCGGCGCAGAAGTGGTGGACTTCCCGCTCAAGGCGCAATGCTGCGGCGGGCACATGACTCAAATCAGCGAAGGCATGGGCCTGGAGATGATTCGCCGCCTGGTGAAGACGGCCGATGATCGCGGCGCGGACCTGATCGTGACCATCTGTCCGATGTGCCAGCTCAACCTGGATGCTTTCCAGGGCGCGATGAATCGCCATTTCGGGTTGAACTTGCATGTGCCGGTGCTCTATTTCACCCAGATGATGGGCCTGGCATTCGGTCTGGACCAGGCCGCGCTGGGCATCGGCAGCGAGTTGGTGAGTTCTCGGGCGGCGCTGGCCGCAATTGGCGCGACACCGGAAGGCGAGGCGGGCGGTCCGCCCAAGCGGGTCAAGAAGGACGACAAGGCCCTGCCCATGCCCGCCCCTCTCATGCGAGCCTGAGGTGCTTGCCCTCGGCAGCTCCACATTGATCCGAGCGGCGGCGCATCTGGAGACGACCAATGACTGAAAAGATCGGCGTTTACATCTGCCACTGCGGCAGCAATATTGCGGGCACGGTCGACTGCCCGGAGGTGTCACGCTGGGCTGCGGAGGCGCTTAAGGCGCGCGGGGTGGTGGTGGCGCGCGATTACAAGTTCATGTGCTCCAGTCTGGGCCAGGAGTTGATCGAGAAGGACATCAAGGAGCTTGGGCTCACGCGCGTTGTGGTGGGCGCCTGCTCGCCTCACTTGCACGAGCCCACCTTCCGCGGCGCCTGCGGGCGGGCCGGGCTCAACCCGTACTTGTGTGAGATGGTGTCGCTGCGCGAGCAGGTCTCGTGGGTGCACACCGACAAAGCGGCCGCCACCGCCAAGGCCAAGGCTGTCGTCTCGGGCGGTGTGGAACGCGTGATTCACCACGAGCCGCTCGAGTCGCTGCGCGTCCCAATTCACCCGGCCACGCTGATCGTGGGCGGGGGCATCGCCGGCATTCAGGCCGCGCTGGAGATCGCCGACAGCGGCACGCCGGTCTATCTGGTCGAACGCGAGCCGTCCATCGGCGGGCATATGGCCCAGTTCGACAAGACCTTCCCCACCCTGGATTGCTCGGCCTGCATCCTCACCCCGAAGATGGTCACCGTCGGCGCACACCCGAACATCACCATGCTCACCTACGCCGAAGTGACCAACGTCGATGGCTTCGTCGGCAACTTCGCCGTGACTATTCGTCAGAAGCCGCGTTACGTCAAGGCCGACCTGTGCAACGGCTGCGCCGTGTGTGAAGAGAAGTGCCCCAAGAAGGTCGTCGACGAGGTGTTCGAGGCCGGCTTGGGTTACCGCAAGGTGATCTATCGCCCGTTTGCCCAGGCGGTGCCCAAGTACCCGGTGATCGACCGCGAGAATTGCACCTTCTTCCTGAAGGGCACCTGCAAGGCGTGTGAGAAGTTCTGCCCGACCGGCGCGATCGACTTCGAGCAGAAGGAGGAGATCATCACCATCCAGGTGGGCAACATCATCCTGGCCACCGGGTTCGACCTGTTCGACGCGCGGCGCATCCCGCAGTTCGGTTTGGGCCGGCTGCCGAACGTCTTCTCGAGCCTGGAATTCGAGCGCCTGTGCAATGCCGCCGGCCCGACCAACGGGCGGGTGGTAATGCGCGACGGCGTGACCACGCCCCGCGCGGTAGGCATCGTCCATTGCGTGGGCAGCCGCGACAAGCACTACAACAACTACTGCTCGTCGATTTGCTGCATGCAGAGCCTCAAATTCGCCCACCTGGTGGAGGAGCGCACCGGCGCGACGGTCTACAATTTCTACATCGACATGCGCACGCCGGCCAAGGGCTACGATGAGTTTTATCAACGCCTGCTTGAGGAAGGGGTCATCTTCATCCGCGGGCGTGTGGCCGAGGTTACCGATGTGCCCCAGCGGCCCGAGGAAGAAGGCCGGCTGGTAGTGCAGGTCGAGGACACGCTGATCGGGCAGCAGCGGCGCATTCCGCTGGATATGGTCATCCTCTCGGCCGGCCTGGAGCCGCGCCACGATGCCAAGCAGGTAGCCAAGATGTTCGGCATCTCCTGCAGCGCCGACGGCTGGTACATCGAGAAGCACCCCAAGCTCGATCCGATCGCGACCATGACCGAGGGCATCTACATCGCGGGCGTGGCGCAAGGGCCGAAGGACATCCCGGCCAGCGTGGCCCAGGGCGCGGCCGCAGCGGCGCGGGTGATGGGGCGCATCCAGCAAAAGGAAATCGCCCTCGAGCCGGTGCGCGCCAGCATCGACGAGACGCGCTGCTCCGGTTGCCGAATCTGCAACAACATGTGCCCGTTCAATGCCATCCTGTATCACGCCGACAAGGCGGTTTCGGAAGTCAACCCGGCATTGTGCCAGGGCTGCGGCACGTGCGTGGCCGCCTGCCCGGCCGGCGCCATCAGCGGAACAGTCTTCAGCGATCAGCAGGTTCTCTCGCAGTTGGAGGGCTTGTTGCTGCGCAATTTGCAGCCGGCCACCGTGTGACTCTTCCCAGGGTGGGCTGAGGCGCGAGGGCTGCACGGCGGCCGGCGCGGTTCCCCCACTTCGGCGTAAGATGCGCTCAGGAAGGGATATCCATGACCGAAGTATTCGAACCCGTGATCATCGGCTTCACCTGCAACTGGTGCAGCTACCGCGCCGCGGACCTGGCGGGGATTGGGCGGATGAAGTATCCCCCCAACATCCGCCTTATCCGGCTGATGTGCTCCGGGCGGCTGGACCCTACCTTCGTGCTCAAGGCGCTGGCATCGGGGGCGGACGGCGTGATGATCTCCGGCTGCCATCCGGGCGAGTGCCACTATCTGGAACAGAACTACAAAGCCATGCGCCGCTACCACCTGCTCAAGCGCATGCTGACGCAAATGGGCGTCGAGCCCGGGCGGGTCAAGCTGGTGTGGGCCAGCGCCGCAGAAGGCGCGCGGCTGGCCAGTGAGATCACCAAGATGGTTGAGGAAGTCCGTGCGTTGGGTCCGCTGAACTGGCCGACCGCCGGGGCCGCGGCCGCACTGCCCGAAAAGCCCGCAGCGCTGGAGGTGCCGGCATGACAGCCAACGGGAAACCGAAGTTCGCCATGTACTGGGCAGCGGCCTGCGGGGGCTGCGAAATCGCCGTGCTCAACATCCACGAGAAGATCCTCGACGTGGATGCCAACTTCGAGGTGGTCTTCTGGCCGGTCGCCATGGACGCCAAGTACAAAGACGTCGAGGCCATGCCCGACCAGTCGATCACATTGTGCCTTCTCAACGGCGCCATCCGCAACAGCGAGAATCAGCACATCGCTGAATTGCTGCGGCGGAAAGCGAAGATCCTGGTGGCCTTCGGTTCGTGTGCGTGCGAGGGCGGGTTCCCGGCGCTCTCCAACCTGACCACCGTCGAAGAAACGCTGGATACCGCATTCTTCTCCGTGTCCACCGACAACCCGCAGAAAGTTCTCCCCCAGGTGAGCTTCGCCGCTGCCGAAGGAGAACTGGTCATTCCGCATATGTACTCGGTGGTGAAATCGCTTGACCAAGTGGTGCCGGTGGACTACTACATGCCGGGCTGCCCGCCCGAGTCCGAGCAGATTGCAGCCGTGGTGGAGTTGGTGATCAAAGCCCTCAAGGGCGAGGCCACGCTGCCGCCGGCGGGCGCGGTGATCGGCGCCGGGACATCGACGGTGTGCGACGAATGCAAGCGCGCACGCAACGAGAAGAAGATCAAGGGGTTCACCCGCATTCAGGACTTCCGCCCAGATCCGGCCCTGTGCCTCTTGGAGCAGGGCATCCTGTGCAACGGACCTGCCACGCGCAACGGCTGCACCGCACGCTGCCCCACCGCCGGCGTTCCGTGCATCGGCTGCTACGGGCCGACGGACGGGGCGCGCGATTTCGGGGCACGCCTGATGAGCGCCGTCGCCTCGGTAATCGACAGCAACGACCCGCAGGAAATCGAGCGAATCCTGGATGGGATCCCCGATGTGGTGGGCTCCTTCTATCACACCAACCTGGCCGGCTCGCTACTCAAGGCCAGCAAGCCCACCTGGGAGGAGGAACAGCATGCAGCGCCTCACAATTGACCCGATCACCCGCCTGGAAGGCCACGGCAAGATCGAGATCTTCCTCGACGAACAGGGCGAGGTCGCCAACACCTACTTCCAGATCCCCGAATTGCGCGGCTTCGAGCGATTCGTCGTCGGGCGGCCGATCGAGGAGATGGCGATCATCACCAACCGCATCTGCGGCGTGTGCCCGGAGGCGCATCACATGGCGGCCGCCAAGGCGGCCGATGCCGTGTACAAAGTCGATCCGCCGCGCACGGCCAAAATGCTGCGCGAGCTTCTCTACAGCGCGTTCTACGTGACCGATCACGCGACTCACTTCTATGCCCTGGGCGGGCCGGACTTCGTCATGGGCCCGGATGCGCCGGTGGCCGAGCGCAACATACTCGGCGTCATCCATAAGGTGGGCTTGGAGATCGGCGGCAAAGTCATCCAGGCACGCAAGGCCGGCCACACGGTGGTTGAAATCATCGGGGGGCGCAAGGTGCATCCATGCACCTCCATCCCCGGCGGGCTAAGCAAGGGCATCACCGAGGAGCAGCGCAAGGAGATCGAGTCCATGGGGCGCTGGGCGGTCGAGTTCGGCCAGTTCAGCCTCAAGCTGTTCGAGGACATCGTTCTCAAGAACAAGGCCTATCTCGACCTGGTCGTCGGCGACATCTACACCCACCGGACGCATTACATTGGCATGATTGACGCCCAAAACAAAGTCAACTTCTACGACGGCCGGGTAAGCGTCGTTGACCCAGAGGGCAAGCGCCTGGGCACCTACGCGCCGGCTGAATACACCGACTGGATTGCCGAGCACGTCGAGCCGTGGACATACCTGAAATTCCCGTATCTTAAGAAGGTGGGCTGGAAGGGGTTCGTTGACGGCAAGGACTCGGGCGTGTATTGCGCGACGCCCCTCTCGCGGCTCAATGCGGCCGATGGCATGGCCACCCCGCTGGCCCAGGCCGAATACGAGCGCTTCTACCAGACCCTCGGCGGCAAGCCGGTGCACCAGCGTCTGGCCACGCACTGGGCGCGGCTGATCGAGCTGCTGTACGCGGCGGAGCGTTGGGTGGAACTGGCAACCGACCCTGAAATCGCCTCCGACAACTTCCGCACCATCCCCACCGAGAAGCCGACGGAAGGCGTGGGCATCGTTGAGGCCCCGCGAGGCACGCTCACCCATCACTACTGCACCGATGAGCGAGGCATCGTGACCAAGGCCAACCTAATCGTGGGCACGACCAACAACTACGCGCCGATCAGCATGTCTATCCGCAAAGCGGCCCAGTCCTTCATCCACAAGGGCAGCGTGGTCACCGAAGGCATCCTCAATCGGGTTGAGATGGCGTTCCGCGCCTACGACCCGTGCTTCGGGTGCGCCACCCACTCCCTCCCGGGCAAGATGCCGCTCCAGGTCACGATCCGTAACCACCGCGGGGAAGAGGTAGAGGTTCTCCGCCAGTTCTGCTGAGTGAACCCCCACCCGGCCGACGCGAGACCCCGACCGGGTGGATTGCTCTTGGGGGCCGTCCCTCGGGGAGCGCCACGTGGTCGCGCAGGGCGAGCTGCTTTACCGTCAGGTGCTGACGCTCGTGGACGGCACGCGCCTCCTGCTTCGCCCGCTCCGTCTGGAAGACCGAGAGGCGCTGGTGGCCCTGTATGCCAGCGTCGGGGAGGCCGATCGTCGTTTGATGCGCGACGACGTGCGCGACCCGCAGGTCGTCGCGGCATGGGTGGAAAGCCTCGACTACTCGCGGGTCTTCCCCCTGGTGGCGGTGATCGGCGAGCGCATTGTAGGCAACGCCACGCTGCATTTCGGCGCGGGCCCGGCCCGTCATCGCGCGGAAGTGCGCATCTTCCTGGCCAAGGATTTCCGACGACGCGGTCTGGGCTCCCGTATGTTGCAGGCGCTGATCGAGGTCGCCCGGCAGAAGGCATTGTGCTTTCTCGAAGCCCAGATTATCGAGGACCAAACCCGTTCGATCCATGCTTTTCACGGCTTGGGGTTTGAAACCCGCAGTGTCCTTCCCGACTTCTTCGCCCCGGATGAGGGCGAGATGCTCTGTGTGGTCCACCTCGTCAAACGGCTCCGCTCGCCGGGTGAAGAGTTCTAGTCTGCACCCTCGCGTGGCACAGCGATGTAAGACACGCCCGTCATCGCGCAGGGCGCTACGCCGCGATGGATAACCCCGGCCACCCCCCGATCCTTGTCTTAGGACTTGGCAACCCGGTCCTCGGCGACGATGGCATCGGGTGCCGCGTGGCCATGGCGCTGCAGCCAGCAACGGACTTACGCGGAGCAGAGGTCGACACATTCGAAAAAGGCGGCCTAAGCTTGATGGAGCGCATCGTGGGCTACCGCCGGGTGATCCTGGTGGACGCCGTGACCACGGGAGAGGCGCCGCGAGGCAGCGTAAACGTATACCCTCTCGGCGAGCTCCCCAACCCGGGGCTGGGTCACCTCAACTCGGCCCACGAAACCAGCCTGCAAACGGCGCTGGAGGTGGCGCGCCAACTCGACGCCGAGGTGCCTGCTGAAATAACGGTTGTTGCGATCGAAACCGACCGGGTCTTTGAATTGGGCGAGGAACTCACCCCCGAAGCGACTGCGGCATTGCCGCGCGCCGTTGCTCTTGTGCGAGCTCTCATTCTTGATCGGCCTTCAGCATGAGCCAACCATTGCGCCGGACGCAGGAAGCCATGTCGGGCGTCAACTTTCTGAAAGTCGGGAGATAGCCATGACCACCGAGATCTCGTTCGATGCGATACTGCCGCCCGGGATGGCCGCCAAGGCCGAGGAATTGGGCGTCAAGAAAGCCAGCCTGCCGATGTTGAACATGCTCGTCCTGGCAATCCTGGCCGGCGCATTCATTTCCACCGGTGCCATCTTCGCCACCACGGTGAGCGCCGGCAGTATGGCCGTCAAGGGCGCCGACGGAGCGCTAGCCTTTTCAACAGGGCTGCCCTACGGCCTGGTCCGTCTGCTCACCGGCCTGGTCTTCACCCTGGGGCTGATTCTCGTCGTCGTCGCCGGCTCAGAACTCTTCACCGGCAACAACCTGATTGTCATGGCGTTCGCCGGCCGCAAGGTGAGCTTGGGCGCGCTGCTTCGCAACTGGATGGTCGTCTACACCGGCAACTTCATCGGCTCGATTGTCACCGCCGGGATCATGTTCTACACCAAGCAGTACGCGTTCGGGAGCGGTTCGATCGGCCTGAATGTGCTCAACATCGCCGAGGCCAAGACCAGCCTGGAATTCGTCCAAGCGGTGGCTTTGGGCATCATGTGCAACGCGCTAGTGTGCATGGCCGTCTGGCTATGCTACAGCGCGCGCAGCACGACCGACAAAATCCTTTCGATCATTCCACCCATCGCGGCCTTCGTCGCCGCCGGCTTCGAGCACTCCATCGCCAACATGTACTTCATCCCCATCGGCCTGTTCGTCAAGTACTTCGGCGATGCCAAGTTCTTCGAAACGATCGGCAAGACGGCTGAGGCCTTCCCCAACCTGACCTGGGGCAACTTCTTCGTCAAGAATCTCATTCCGGTGACGCTCGGCAACATCATCGGCGGGGCCGGGCTGGTCGGACTGGTGTACTGGTTCGTCTACCTGCGTCGGGCCCCGGCGAAGCCGGCGGCGCCTGCCACGAACTAGTGCCATGCACCACCTCGGCCGGAGGGCCGAGCGAGCACGCGGGAGAGGGAGTCCGTGAAGTTGAAGGCAGCCGCGGGCTGCCACCGCGCGGGGCGCGCCAGCCGCCGCCGCGCTATCGTGGAGGTGCTGCTCAGCGCTGGCCAGGAGTGTGAGACGTGGTGACCCATCAGGAACTCATCTTCCGCCAATTGCTCACGTTGCAGGACGGCACGCGTGTCTTGTTGCGGCCGCTTGCCGCCGATGACCGCCAGGCGCTCATCGATCTGTATGCCTCGGTCACCTTCGAGGAGCGCCGCTACATGCACTATGAGGTGCGCGACCCGAAGGTGGTGGCCGCCTGGGTGGAACATCTGGATCACACCAAGGTGCTGCACCTGGTGGCGGTGGTCGGCGATCGCATCGTGGGCGATGCGACGCTCATCTTCCTGCGTGGGCCAGAGCGCCACCGCGCCCAGGTGTTCATTTTTTTGGCCAAGGATTTCCGCCGCCGCGGGCTGGGCAACCGCATGCTCCAGGCGCTCATCGACATCGCCCGCCAGCGCAACCTGTACTTGCTCGAGGCGCAGATCATCCACGACCAGACCTCGTTCATCAAGGCCTTCCAGAGCCTGGGCTTCGAGGCCAAGTGCACGCTGGAGGATTACTTCATGCCTCCCGACGGGGAATTATGGAATGTCGTTCTGATGATTCTGCGTTTGCGCTCGCCCAATGAGGAGTTCTAGCCATCCGGCGCGAGCCTGAGTTGCCCGGCTCGTGTCGCAGTTCGCTTTACAAAAGGCCCCCCGCCTCGACGAGGAGGGGGCCTTCTTGTTCCTCACGACCCATTCGCCCGACATCTAATGGAAGGAGGGCAAGGTGGTCATGCCGGCCTCGCGCGCTGCTGTGGTCACGATCGAGGTCAGATCGCGCTCGGCCGAGGCAGCCAGCGTTGGCCGCGTGTGGCGCCGGAGCAGCTCAAGCCCACGCTCGCGCGCACGATCAAAGGCGGTGAGCTGGCCAGACTCCTTCCATGAACGGATCGACGCGCGGTCGATGACTGAGGTCGGGAGATGTTGCTCGAGTTTGAAGTTCTGGCGAGTATGGCGCAGCCCGAGGAAGTCCAGGTCGGGCCCAAGTTGAGCGAACACATCCTTAGCCAGGGTGGCGTCGCGCGCCGAGATGCCCTGCAGCAGGCGCTGTGCCATGGCGATTCCCTCGGCATCCAGCACGAGCTTCTCGATGCTTTGCGACGCCAGAAAGTCCAACATTCCCGCGCCGGAGATCATGTTGATGCCGGCCATCGCGCCCACCAGCGCGGTCATTCCCGATTCCAATCCGGCTTGGGCATCGATCGTCTTGGCATCTGTCGCGCCAAGATAGGTATGTGTCGGCAGACCCAGGTGCTTGCCCACTTGTGCGTAGGCGGCATCCATCATGGCCGTCTCGATGGCCCCCATGGGTGTGGTGCCGTAGCGCATGTCGAAAATGGCCGGCGCCCCACCCCAGACGATGGGAGCCCCCGGGCCCGCCAACTGATGCAACGTGATGCCGGCCAGAGTTTCGGCGGCGTGTTGCACAATCGATCCGGCCAACGTCGCCGGTGCCGTTGCGCCGGCCAGCGGCATTGAGATGATCTCTGCGGGGATTCGCTCACGCGCGAGGAAGAGCAAGTTGCCGGCTGCGAAGCCGGTCCACTTGAGCGGCGGAGATGGGCAGACGTCGAAAACCGCCCGCTGGCGTGCCTGAGGCGTATCGGCGGCAACGGCGAGCAGCATATCGCGCATTCGCCCGAGGGTCGGCAGCCCAAAGGCACCGGTCACCACCGGTTTGGGCGAGTGCAGCAAGACCAGGTAGAGACGGTACATATCGCCGATCGCTGTCGGTACGTCGGCACAATTGACGGCCGTGCTCTGGGCCGCGTACTCGGGGAGCATGTCCGCCACCTTGACCAGGTCGACCAGATCTTGAGTCAGTGCGTTGCGGTGTTCGTGCGTCGCTCCATCCAGCACGTGCACCGCCGACGAGCCTGGGTCGAAGTGAACTCGGTCCTCCCCGTAGTGCACGGCGGGCGTGCCATCCGCTGCATAGAGCTCGAAAGAGGAAGGAACAGTCGCCAACGCTTTGCGGACGAGCGCCTCGGGCAAGCACATCCGGCGGCGGTTCTTATCCGGGCGGGCTCCGTTCTCGCCCAGCAACCGCGCGGCCTCCTCATCCTGGACTTCAACCCCGATCGTCTCGAGAATCTCGAAGGCTTCCTGCACAACCCGGTTTACCATCTGACTGTTCATCAATTGCAGAAGGGGCATACGTGCCTCCGCCTGGTCTGGATTGCCTGCCGGGATGACGCCTTGCTCCGTGAGCAATGAAGCCGGTGCAGCCGATCAGGGCTTTTCAACGGCCGCGATCATTCGTCCGAGTTCTTCACGCTCGGCGGGTGCCAACCGCTCGGGGTTGTGCGTGGCCAGGATCTCGCGCGCCTTGACATTGGCCCAGGAGACGGCACCATCGCGCTTTGTCTCCCATTCAGAGAAGGGACGGCGATCGAAGTACGTCGGGCGCCACAGCTCGCGCATATGCTTCTTGGTGTGGCGGTGGGCCAGGAAATTGCCGCCCGGGCCGACCTCGCGGATGGCCTCAAGCGCAAGAGTCTCATCGTCCACCGTAATGCCGCGGCTCATCGCGCACAGGATCGACCAGATCTCCGCGTCCAGCAGCATCATCTCATACGAGAGGATGCGCGAGCCATGCAGCAGCCCGGCGCCGAGCAGCATGTCGGACCAAGTCGATACGGCCATGAAAGATGAGAGCGCATTCTCAACGGCGCTCTGCCAACCCGGTTCCTTGGCACCCGTGGCAAAGGCGCCCATCGAGAGTGGCACGTTATAGAAATCCGCCAGCAGATTGGTTGCCGCGCCGAAGAGGAAATCCTCCGGCCCGCCGCCGGTATAGGCACCGGAACGCAAGTCCATCGCGGTCTGAGCGGCCGCATAGAATACCGGCGCACCGGGGAAGGCCATCTGCATGAGCGCCAATGCGCTCACGACTTCGGCGTTACCCACGGTGAGCGTCCCGGCCAGCGTGGCCGGGCCGGTCGAGGCGCAGGAGGTCATGGTCATGTAGCCCACCGGCAGGCCCGCTTCGGCTGCGACCAGGCCTGCCTCGAGGCTGCCGCCATCCTGAGCCAGCGGCGGGAGGGTGCACTGCATGATCGACAGGATCGGGCGCCGGCGCAGCGCCTCGCGGCCGCCGGCCAGCGCGGCGGCCATCTCGACCGCAACCCGGGCCTCGCGCTCATTGACGATCGACTCGGTCTGCACGTGCTTGTGGCTCACCGACCAGATGGCCAGCAGTTCGTGCAACGAGCGGCTCTCCGGCGGCCGATCCTGCGCGGAGATCGGGGTCCAATGGAACGCGATGGCCTCCAGACTGTCGGCCACACGCGCTGCGTCGCGCACGTCCGCCAGCGTCGAGCGATGGCGCGACCCGGTCGCGGGGTCGATCACTTCCACGCCGCAACCGTCAGTCCCCAGATGGCAATGCTGCCCGTCCATCGGAAGGTCGAGGGCCGGGTCGCGACCCGCCAGCGTGTAGGCGTGCGGCGCTTTGGCCAGCGCCTGCTCGATCACCGCGCCCGGAATGCGAACGATGCCGGTGGCCGCGTCGACCGTCCCGCCGTGAGAAGCGACGATCTCCTGAGCCCGAGCGGAGGGCATTTTGACTCCGACCGTCTCGATCAGATCGAGCGTGGCGGTGTGGATGCGGCGCACGTCCTCCGCCGAAAGAACTTCCAGGCGCAGTTTGGGGTGAGAGATCGATAGGATGCTCATGCGCGACCCAGGAGTCTCTTGGCGAGCGCTACCGCACCGGCCGCGTCCTCCGAGAAACCATCGGCACCGATTTCGGCGGCCCATTCTTTCGTGACCGGAGCCCCGCCGACAATCACTCGAACCTTCGGACGCAGTCCGGCTTTGTCGGCCGCCTCTACGACCAATCGTTGCCCGGCCATGGTCGTCGTGAGCAACGCCGAAACCCCGATCAGGTCTGCACCCACGTCTTGTGCCTTCTGCACGAAGAGCTCGGGCGCCACGTCCACTCCCAGGTCATGCACCTCGAATCCGTTGGCGCTGAGCAGGGTCCCGACGAGCGTCTTGCCAATTTCATGGATGTCGCCCTTGATCGTCCCCAGCACGACCCGACCCGTCACCTCGCGCACCGTGCCGCGACGGGTCATTTCGGGTTCGAGGACTCGCACCGCCGCCTTCATCGCGGCTCCGGCACGAACCAGATCGGGCAGAAACAAATCGCCGCAGCCAAAGCCCTCCCCCACCTGATTGACGCCGGGCAGAAACCCGCGACTCACTGCTTCCATCGGGTCCACGCCGCGGGTCAGGGCTTCGCGCGCCAGTCGCTCTGCCTCCTCCGGTTCCCCCTCAACAATACTGTTGCGCATCGCATCGAAGAGATCTTCCATTCCTAAGGCCCTCCATTGTGATGGTGTGGATGATAGCAGAATCATGGACAGCGGGCATGGCGCGGCCACATCCGGGGCGCGAGTCACCTCGCACTCACGTCCGGCTCAGATGTTTCGATGTCCGTCCGCGGTCAGGATGTGTTACGCCACGTCTGCAAAAGGCGAGCCGCGATGATCTGAACCTGCGGGCCCGCGCCGGGCGCGTAGAGCACGTCGAGCAAGGGCTGCATCCGCGCCTTGAGATCGTCCTGGTGCACGCTGTGGATCATGTGGCGCGAGGACTGGCGTATGGCCTCGGAGGCCGCGTGGCGTGTCAATCTTTCCAGGAAGCTGGGGATGGCCTCGGAGCCGATCTCAGCCAGCGCCTCGGCCGCGGCAAAACGGACATTGCTGTCCGGGTCGCCGAGCGCGCCGGCCAGCGCATCGGCGGCGGAGGCATGGCCGATCTGGCCCAGCGCGCGCGCAGCATGCCAGCGGACGTGTTCTTGCGGAGCACGCAGAGCACCGGCCAGCGCGGGCACTGCACCCGGGCCAAACCCAGAAAGAGCGCGGGTGGCTGCATGATGCAGCAGTTCGTCTTCGGAGCGCAGGGCGTCGACCAATGCCGGGGCCGAGTCGTCGAGACGCAAGACCCCCAGTGCATCCACCGCGCGGGCACCCACGCCTGGTACAGCCGAATGAACCGCATCAAGCAGCAGATCGACCGCTCGCGCATCGCCGCACATGCCGAGCAAGGAGGCGGCCGTGACACGCACCTCGCCGCACGGATCGCGCAACCCCTCGAGCAAGACGGCCTGGCGCGTCGCTGCAGAGAGCGAGTCTTCTTCCACGAAAAGCCTGACGATGGCGCTCGATCGATTTAGAGACGCGGGCAGTTCAGCTGGGCAGGCCCCCGCGCCCGGCTCGGCGAGGTGTTCGTGGGCGAGATGATCCAGCAGCCGCCGCCACAACCCAGGGGGCGCGGTGCGACGGATGGCCTGGCTGAGCGCGGACTGGATCGACTTATTGGGCGAGCCGAGGCGCTCGAGCATGCGCTGGGTCGCGCCGTCGTCACCGCTGCAGGCAATCGCCACCAGTTCGCACCCGTCGGGGAGCGGACCCGCACGTCCGGTCACGATTGTCACGATGGGTTTTGCGCCTCGGCCGCGGTCTCATGCCGCGTGTAGTCCGGAAGGATGATCGGCGATGCGGCCCCATCGGTCAGGCCCGCCGCTCGCCTCAACTTCGTCCATTCGGTCAGATGGGCCAGGGTTGGCGTCGCAGGCTGGGCCGAGTGCGACCACTC
>Ga0315277_10002342_pt1 | contig 26492 bp, 26 predicted proteins | sample YL17G05_15_MG_FD_203695 | JGI IMG/M metagenome (GOLD analysis project Ga0315277, IMG submission 203695) | Sediment microbial communities from Yellowstone Lake, YNP, Wyoming, USA - YL17G05_15 | ecosystem: Environmental > Aquatic > Freshwater > Lake > Sediment | place: USA: Wyoming | collected... | reverse complement strand
TTCAAGGACCTCTACTTCTTCTTTCGATCCCTTCTCTAACCCAATTTCTCCGAGACAGACCACTTCTGGCGATTGACTGTATTCCTCAATTCTGCTATATAACGTAGGATTCAAATGTTTGGGAATCGACCTTGGATGGATCCCAATTCCACAGAAGCCAGAAATTCCTATTTTCTGAAGTCGCTTTGGTTCAAGTTCTATCAGCCATCTGAAGAGATCCTCCAATGTCTCTGAATGATTTGGGACTACCGGATAATATGCCACAGAAATTAGGGTCTCTACTCCCATTAAGCGATAGTTTTCAAAGAATTGCGTAGGTCGAAAAATACTATGCACATGAGTATCAATTATTTTCAATTTCTTTCCCCTCATGTTATTATTTCATTTGGATTATTCATTCATTCCCAATGATTGCTCGGCTGTACTCACTACATACGAAAGGACCACTAAGGTATCCAGCACCTGAGGATAGATCGATATTTTTTTATCCGCTAACGCAAGGGTCTCTGGAGAAAAATCGCCATGCGGAAATCCCCCTACTAAAATGGCAATATGACTTTGGTCCGAAAAGGTCTGTTGAAGTTCGGCTCTTTTCCATAGTGATCCACTCTCCGAAAAGAGGATGGTAAGGGTAGGCGCTATCGATTGAATAAACTCTTTTAATGTCTGGGACTTAATGGAAAGCAAAATTTGCTGGGACTCCGACGTAATAGTTTTAATCTCGAATAATTGTTCCATCAACCCAATGAACCGGTTATAATTCCGAGGAATTCTAACTTGCGGATCTAAGGATATAATCTCATTATTTCTCGTATGAACATACATACGTAAGTGCCCTTCTTTGTTTAAACGAGATCCTAGCGTTAATAAAAGGGCAGTTTGAATAATATCGGGGCGTCCTCGCTTATTTTTCTCAGATAACTTTTGCATTAGATGGTTATGAATAGATACATCCAGGATTGTTTTTTCCAAGGCTTTAGATCGATCTGGATGGATTTTTCTTAAAACTCTCCGATTCGCGATGAAATCAATGCGTTCTAAAGCGGATTCAACCAAAATTATCGAGAAAAGCAACCCTAATGACTTCACAGTAGTTGATAGATTTTTTTCAAAATTTGTACATAGGTCACCAGCCCACTTAATTTCTCTCCGGTGACCACTGGAAGTCGCTCAACTTGTTTATTCACCATCACTTCTATTATTTTATCAAGCGCCGTATCAGGGGTAATCGTGATGGGGTTTCGGGTCATCAAATCTCCGACTTGCAATCCTCCTACCGAAATGGAAAAGCGAGACAACATTATATCATCTTGTGTTATAATCCCTACCAGTTTCTCATTATCAATAACTGGCAATGCGCCAATACTATTTCGCACCATAATTAAATCTGCTGCCGCTACCTTCTCGGTGGGACTAATGGTCATTAACTCCGTAATCATGATATCCTTTGCTTTAATACCCTTGAATTCCATATACCTTCAACTTTACTCTTGGTTTTTTGAAAATTTCGACTGATGGTTGTCTTTTAATACTTATCATTCATTTCTCGTATTATAAGAACATTTTTTGAATGTCAGCGAAAATTACTATAATTATAAAACGGCACCTTTTTAATAATTGTACCTTAGTCCATAGTGAAGATCTCCAATACATGCAAATAACAAGGGCAGGTAGTCTAGCTTGGTATGATTCTGGCCTCGGGTCGCCAAAAAAGCGAGAAAGCCAGAGGTCGGGGGTTCAAAAACCCGCTGGAAACCCCAATGGGCTGAAAGTCCCCTCCTGCCCACCATTTCTAATTTCGGGATAAGTAAATGAACATAATTCGGCCGGTCATAAATGAACCAGCGTTAGTTATTGAGCAAAATCCAACCTCGAAAGTTGTACTTATTGCCGATCTACATTTGGGAATTGAACTCACGTTCCTTGAGAAAGGAGTGCAAATCCCGTCTTCCATCCAAACAAATCGGCTTAGCGATCGGCTCCTCAAAATTTTAAACCGGATAAAACCGAGTTCTTTAATCATTTTAGGGGATGTGAAGCACAATATTCCGGCCATTTCCAATTTCGAGTGGCAGATTATTCCAACCTTTTTTGAAAAATTTGGTGATCTGCCCATTCATATTATCACTGGAAACCATGAGTCTATGGCTCAAATTGAGGGTTTGACTACGCGGAATATTATTATCCATCCCGCTGAGGGGTGGATTCTAGACGTCACTAAGAACAATATCCCCCTGAAAATTGGGCTATTCCACGGCCACACTTGGCCCGGGAAAGACTTATTTAATACCGATATTTTAATTATGGCACATAGTCACCCCGTCATTGAATTCAAAGATGAATTCAACGTGCGAACTTACGAACCAGCCTGGATCCGAGCATATTGGGATAAAACCAAGTTAGCAACGGCATATCTAAAATATCTCAATGTACGAAATGCCAAGAACCCAGTAACGATGCTACAAGAGAAATTCCAAACAGTCATAGCTGATCACCCTGAAATTCTAATAGTTCCAGCTTTCAATGATCTCTTAGGGGGGAGTCCCTTCAATAGCAAGGAGCCAGCATATATAGGTCCCTTACTAAAATCTGATTGTATCAATATAGATGAAGCTGAGGCCATTTTACTGGACGGTACGATAATGGGTAAAATAAAGGAGATTCGCCTGAACGATTAAATCAAGGAGAGAGCAGGTCAATGCACGGAAATTTAAAAAAAGTTTTCGATGAGATTCGAATTGATAAGAAAATTTCGTTGGATCAAATGAATTATTTTGTTAAGGAATTTGATGAACGCTTTTGGAAAGCCTTGCAGAAGGTCCTAGAGCGTGGCGTTAAAAAATACACCTTTGTTCCGAGCAATCGAACTGTATGGATTGTGGTGGGTAATAAACGAGATTATTTAATCATTTCAGACCTCTATTGCTCTTGTGAAGATTTTTATCTCAACGTCGTAGTGAGACAAACCGCGAAAATGTGTTATCATCTACTTTCTAAAGTCTTAGCCACCACTTTTGAGGACTATGAGCAAATTACGGTTGAGGATGACCGATATGAGCAATTAATGAAAGATTGGAAACGAATTTGATTATCCTGCCTTAGTCCTCTGCCTTAATTGCTTAAGAATTTAAGTAAAAAATTTTCCCCTCCTAATTTACGGTTCAAATTATGCAATAAACATACCAAAAAAAATAAATTTATAAGATTACTTTTTTGTTTAACTAATGGCAAGCATAATTCCGAAAGATTTGCAGTAGGAACTAGGATGATAAAAGAATTAATTTCTTTCATGATGATGGGGTGGCCAATCACAAGCGGCGAATACGATAATCTCTATACTATTCTAATTTTTATTGGAGTCCTGACGCTACTCTTTATAATCATATATTTGATGATTGGAGAAGAAAGAGAAGAAACAGAGACCTGAATAGCTTACTTTGTTTTTTAATAAAAAATAATCATTTGAAAGGAAATGAATAAAACCAATACTGCTGAATTATCCGCCTTTGAGTTGCTTCTTCCGATCCTGCAAGAGCAAATTCGAAAATCATTCACGATTCCGACTTTAATTCAACAGAAAGCGATAAAAGAAATTTTAGCCGGGAAAAATGTCTTATTAATCGCGCCAACAGGAACTGGAAAAACAGAAGCCGCCATTTTTCCGGTCTTCAATCTATTATTGAAGTTCAAAGAAAAAAAGATTGAAAACCCGGGCATATCCATTCTGTATATTACACCATTACGAGCCTTAAATCGAGATATTTTTCAGAGAATTGTGGAATTAGGAAAAAATTTAGAAATTACTGTTGAAATTAGACATGGAGATACGAATGCCTCTAAACGACGGAAACAAGCAATTCATCCACCTGACATGCTTATTGTCACTCCGGAGACTCTACAAGCGGTCCTCCCAGGAAAACGTATTCGGGAGCATCTTCGGAAGATAAAATGGATTATCGTTGATGAAATTCATGAAATAGTGGATTCAAAACGGGGAAGCCAACTATCAATCGGGTTGGAGCGCCTTAGAGAGCTTACCGGTACAGATTTTCAAAGGATCGGTTTATCTGCAACCATAGGTAGTCCGCAAATAGTGGCAAATTTTTTAAGGGGCTCAGGCTCCTCGGTTGAAATAATTCGGGCGGTTATTGAAAAAGAATTGGAAATAAATGTAGAAAGCCCGATTACTCAGCCCGAGGATCAAAATGTAGCAAAGAAGCTCAAATTAACCCCCGATTCCGTGACACGGATTCAGCGAATTATAGATATTGTGAAGGATCATCAATCTGTCCTTATTTTTGTTAATACGCGACAACAAGCGGAACTCCTTACTGCTCGCATGAAATTGTTTCAACCACCATTTTCCTTTGCAGTACACCATGGTTCACTCTCTAAAGAGGTTAGAATTGAGAGTGAGCAGAGGTTCAAAGAGAATCTAAAATGTATAATCTGTACATCTAGCTTAGAACTGGGAATTGATATCGGATCTATTGACTATATAATCCAATTTATGAGTCCTCGGCAAGTCACTCGTTTAACCCAGCGAATAGGTCGATCAGGCCATCAAATAGGTAGAATATCGCAAGGGACTGTTATCTGCCTTAATGAAATCGACGATATCTGTGAATCTATTGCAATTGCCAGGAACACGCTTTCGGGTAATTTAGAACAGATTCAGGTCCACGAGAATTCATTGGATACATTGGCCCATCAAATCATAGGGATTCTCCTCGATAAAAGAACCACTACCATTGATGAGATATACAATATTGTGACTCGTGCATACCCATTTCGGAATTTAAAGAAAAATCTTTTTGTTGAAACGATCAATCAACTTGAAAGTCAAAGATTACTCTCATTAAGAGAGAATGGTGTGCTTCAAAATAGAAGCGGCAATTTGCTTCACTATTATTCGCTCTTAACTATGATACCCGACATTCAGCAGTATAAAATCATTGATATCGCACAAAACCGTCCTATCGGGACTTTAGATGAAGAATTTGTCTCTGAGCACTGTAAACCCAATTCTGTTTTTGTTATTAGAGGAACTCCTTGGAAAATTCTTGCAGTGAATGAAGAGAAGATTGAGGTTGTTGAAATCCAAGATTGGACAAGTGCGATTCCGTCTTGGGTAGGAGAGTTAATTCCGGTCCCCTATTCAATCGCCCAAGAGGTGGGGCAGCTTCGTGCACAGATATCTGATGCTTTGAGAAACGAGGCGAACCCTTATCCAATACTAGACCCTTATACGCTCACTCAGCCCACAAAAGAGGTAATTATTGAGACATTAAAAGCCCATTTTAAAAATAATATCCCGATTCCAACCCATGATAAAGTTTTCATCGAAGAGTTAGAGAAAAATGTTGTTATTCATGCATGTTTTGGTACTCGTGTCAATGAAACCTTAAGCCGAATTATTGCTACGCTCCTTTCTTCACGTCTTGGTTCAACCATTGGAGTTCGGGTTGATCCTTACAGAATAATTCTATCCCTTCCTCGAATAATCGATCTTCACGAGATCCCAGAGATGTTACTCAAAATCGATGATAATTACATGAAAACAATTCTCGATATCACTCTAAAGAGATCATCCATGTTTAAATACCGCTTTTTTCACGTCGCCAAATATTTCGGGATAATAAAGAAGGGAGCGCGATACAGAGATATCAACGTTTTGCGGCTGATTCGCATTTTTCAAAACACGCCCGTCTATCAGGAGACGATGCGAACGGTTCAAATGGAAAAGCTGGATATCCCAAAAACCTTAGACGTTTTGAATCGAATTCAAAGGAAGGAGATTGAAGTACAAATATTGATTAAAAATAATCTTAAGCCATCCCCCTTAGCAGTCCAAGCTCTTCAGTGGGTCTCCCCGAGAGACCTTATAACACCTGAACGAAGTGAATATCAAATTCAGCAGGTTGTACGAGAGCGGATTTTAAACCGTCAAATAAAATTAGTGTGTCTATACTGTCGGAAATACTCCAGCTTTAAAACCATTAAATTACTACCAGAGAAGCCCGAATGCCCGAAATGCACCTCCCGATTCTTGGCGGTTCTACCCATAGAAGGAATTAATATTAACCGGATCTTGAATTTAAAAGAGAAAGGCAAAAAATTATCAGAAGAGGATACCCAGATATACGAACGCGCTCAAAAAAGCGCTAACTTAGTTTTATCTTATGGGAAAAAAGCCATAGTCGCTATGGCTGCCTATGGAGTCGGTCCAACCACAGCAACACGCATTTTAGCCAAGCCCTATAAAAGTGACACCGAATTCTTTCAAGCAATTATTGAAGCCGAGAAGCAATACGTCAAAACAAGACCGTTTTGGGATAATAAATAGACCTTTTAAAGAAACCCCTGGTCAAACATCGCTTTGGCATTTTGGTAAGATTTTTTATTATTCTCATTGGCATTTTTCATTATTGGAGGCATGTGTCCCGGGAGCAGGACTTCTACATCCAGCTCTGAGACCTTTTTCAGTGATTCTACCATTTCTTTATCACTGCCTGTCGGGAAATCCGTTCTCCCGAAAGATCCCTCTGGAAACACCACGTCGCCACTTATCAATATCTTTTTCAACGGTTCATATAATACGATACTCCCCTTCGTATGCCCCGGCATATTGATCACCCTAAATTTCAATCCTAAATCTAAAATACTCTCCTTTTCCAAATAAATATCGACTTTCGTTGGTGGAAAATCAACTCCAAAAAAACTCGCAACCGTTACCACTGTATCACCCATTGCAATATAAGGCGCTTCTACTTCAAAAACCGCAACTTCGGGCGCGAATTTTTTCGCTAACCGGTGCAAGCCCCCTGAATGGTCAATATGACAATGCGTTAAAATGATTCGTTTTAATTTTTTCTCGATATCGAACTTCTCTTTAATATCTTTTATGGTTTGTAGGACATTCATCCCCGTTCCTGTATCGATTAAATTTAGGAATTCGTTTTCTTCTACAATTATATACATATTTGCATCAAATTCTTTCTCAGGAATAATGTATATTTCATCCATCAGTTTGGTTAACATATTAAAACCCCATTCTCTTCGCTAACTCAAATGCTGATTTGATATGTTTGGTTCCGTCGGTTAATACAGGTTGCATGTGGCCGGGGCATAATGTTTGAACTTCGATTGCACTCAATTTCTCCAATGACTTCAATAACTCTGAAGAATTTCCAGTCTTAAGATCAACTCGACCGACCGCATTCGCTGAAAATACGGTATCTCCCGTAAATAAAACCTTTAACCTTTCTTCATAAAAGCAGCAGGACCCCGCTGAATGCCCCGGCGTGTGGATCGTCCTTAACTGTAAGCCGCCCACTGCAATGATATCCCCGTCCTTCAATTGGTGATTGACCTTAAGAGGGACTGGCTTGAAATTTATGAGTGTTTTGGCAATACCACCGATCAGCGGTCCAAGAATATCCGTTACAGGTACAATAATGTCTTTAACCCCCTGCTCTATAATGGGTGCCTCAATTTCATATGCTGAAACTTCAAAGGGCTGTTTCCATAGTTTCAAAAGTTTATATAATCCTCCAATATGATCTAAATGGCAGTGCGTTAGTAATACCTTCTGAATACGCTTGTAAGGCACCCCTATTTTAGTTAATTTTTGTAAAAGACTCTTGATATTGAATCCATTCCCGGTATCAATTAGTGCTAAGGCATCCGTTGGGTCTCCTAAAATATAGCAATTCCCATCAAACATCCCTTGTTCTGGGATGAAGTAGATTTGATTAGAAATTTTTCTGATTTGACGGTCAGGACCTAAAAAATCAAACAACAAAACAACTTCCAAAAAATAAAATTGGGTCTAGCCCTTTGAATCTTCAAGGGCTCTTGAGTTGAATCACTCGGCAGAATATACTTTAACTAGCCCCTCACGGTCTTTGGTCGTCCGGATTTTGAGTCTCCGGGGGGGCTTTTTAATGCCTCTTTCCCAAATGAGTTCGTTTAATTGCGGATCAATAAAAATACTTTCTGGCTTCGTATGTCGAATTACGAACTCTCGTAACATATTCACGGCCCGTTTGGCTCTTCTTCTCGGGTGTGCAATAATAACTCGGCCAAGAGGAACAGTGAACATTTTTTCTTCAAGCACTTCTCCTATTTCTTCTTCCATTTTTGGAATTTCTTTTAGTTTTTTCCCTGCTTCCTCTTTCTTCTCTTCAATTTCGATAATTTCTTCTTCTATTGAAGTGTCTTTTTCTTCTTCTTCGCTCTTTTCAGCTTCTTTTCCTTCGATTTCCTCAGGTTCTTCTTTTACTGGTTGTTCCTTTTTGGCTTTCTTAACCTTTTCTGACTTAACTTTTTCCGGCTTAACTTCTACTGTTGCTTTTTCTTCTTCTTTTTCCGGTTGTTCCTTTTTAGCTTTCTTAACCTTTTCTGGCTTAACTTCTGCTGCTACTTTTTCTTCTTCTTTTTCCTCTTCTTTCGAAGCTTTCTTACCTCGTGGCATTACTAGAACCTCCTTTTACTATGGCTGGAGCTTTTGAGATCGCCATCTCCTTCGTTTAGGATGAGTTCGGACTTTTCCTCGCGTTTTCACAATGATCCAAGCTGGAATAGAGCGATTCTGTCTAAGTGCCCGTCCTAGTCTTATCTTTTTTCCAAGCTGTTTGACTCTTGCCATAACTAGCATCTCTATAAGTGTTTTATCGTAAAATCTTGTTTCTTACCCGATAACCGGGTTAGAATTGATTTGAAATTCTCATCACTTAACGGTAATGTTCCCAATCTTGCAAGTTGGCCACTTTGGGCTAATTGGATTAATTGCATCTCTAGTTGGGCTGCGAATTCAGGGCGCACCATTGCGATATTTGTAAGCCGTTGCCGCGCTTCGGGGCTCAAGATTTTCCGCAATATTGCCTGCTTTTGGGCACTTACCTCTTCTTGCATTTCTTGCTGGTGTTGTGCATCTTGAACTTGACCTTGAATTTGCGCCATCTTCCGACGACGAATCTCCTCTAATTCTTCATCATCCATTTTGACCAAATCCTGAATAAATATCTCGGTTAATATTTACTTAATTCAGGAATCTCTTTCTGTAATTTCATTTTTAATTCGTATGCAAGCCGATCAAGAAGCGATTGACCCTGCGGCGTGAGTCTTCTTCCTTTCCCTTTTACCGTCTCAACCAGACCCTGCGCTTCTAGCTGTTGGAGCGAGTGGCGTATAATAGATCCGGAGCCTTTGCAAGCGTGTTCAGGCTTCGTTCCTTTACACTTACGCCCACCATACACACCGCGCAGGCGTTCAATGCCGATAGAATTTTTTATAGCAATTTTGCGAAGAAGACTGGCAGTCCGTACATACCAATAATCAGGATTAGTTGGGGCTCTTTCCCTAAACGAGCCAGTTTTGACTAAATTTGCCCAGGGCATGGGCTTTATTTTATCACATTTCTCTTTTAATTCCGTTGCAAGGCTACTTATTAACATCGATGCTGGAATATCATATATTGTTGTCATAGGACCCACTTATCAAATCCTAATACTCAATAATTTATTTCAATTATTTGTTATAATCTTAATTTCGTTTATAACTTTAATTTAAAAGATATCATTAGTAAGTTTTGTAATGAAAATCCGTCGTATTATTTAAAAATTTTGAGAGGATTTAAATATTTTGAATTAGATCTTCTTCTTTTGAAGGATGAGACTGTATCCTCTTACTTCAATTAACTTTGCATCTAATTTGTCGGCAATTACCTCTGCATATTCTTTTCTACCTACTGTTTTCAATTCTTCAGTCTTTAACATCTTTAATTTAACGATTTTGTCCTTAATTAACCTATTTTTAATCGCATTCAATGAATTCTCTGATAATCCATTTTTCCCGATGATAATCTGTGCTGAATTTGCCTTTATTTCATTTAACTTTTCTTTATGCGCTTTACCTGTCAATTATATCACTCTTTTTTCGTTATATAGTATCGTGAATATCTTTTACAATTAAAACATGTAATCGTCACGTGTGATTCTTTGTTCGCTCGAACCCGCACCTGAGCATTTATTCCTGGGATTAAGTAACTCTTACAATGCTTACAGATCTGAAATTTGTAAATTCGAGGAATCTGGACCTTACATTTCTTACTGATCGCTCTGGCTATATCAACATATCTTTGGCTTTTTTCAGGATCTATCGTAAAATTGCGCTTTGCTTCGTCGAATAGTATGTTAATTTGCTCAGCCGCTATTTTTTTGATGAATTTTTTTCTTTTTATTAGTCTATTTGCCAAGATACCTCAACATTGCTCTAGCAATCAAAAATATAAATGTCTCTCATTTACCACTACAAGAATTTAAATAAAGTTATCAATATTTTTAAATATGAGGATTAAAGCTCAACCCATATTTCAGGTAAAGGTGGGATGCGTTTTAAATGGATTTAGATGAATTACCGCAAAAGGTGCTTTCTGCCCTCTCCAGTCCTATGCGGCTCGATGTTTTAAAACTATTGAGCAGGCAAAGTCCTTTGACATTCACGCAAATTATGCAAACGATAAATTTAGAACCCAGTGCCGATGCAGGTCGGTTTGGGTACCATCTCCGAGAACTCAAGAACTCGAATTTGATTGAAGGAAATGAATCCGGGTATTATTTAACGGAATTAGGGAAAAAGGTCATCGAATTTGTGTGGGGCCTAATTGATTTTTCAAAGACAGAGATGCTGAAGGAAATTCCAGTCAGAACCTCTGAGTATGCCATCGAACAATTTGACCGAAATAAGATTAAAGAGGCGCTGATTCGAGAAGCGAAAGTTCCAAATGACTTGGCTGATGAAATCGCAAAGGAAGCAGAGGAACAACTCATGAAAGCGAAAGTAAGTTATCTTACGGCGCCTTTAATCCGTGAAGTAGTAAATAGCATTCTAGTTCTTAAAGGGTACGAGCAATACCGCCATAATTTAACTCGACTAGGTCTCCCACCTTTTGAAATTCAACGAATCATAAAAGAACCTAAAATTCATCCATCTAACTCAAATCCTGAAGCAATCCAGAAGCAAGTGAGCGACCCTATTTTCGAACAATATCTCTTATTGAACATCCTACCTCGTAACGTTGCGGATGCCCATCTGCGAGGAGATATATCAATTCCTAATGCAAATTCTTTCATTCTTCGTCCAAATTCCATCCAGCATGATTTGAGACCTTTTTTCTTAGAAGGATTCTCTGCCTATGGAGATTCCCTCGCAAATTCTATGAATCCTCCCAAAACATTTTATCAAGCCCTCATGTTAACCGCAAAAATTATTGAATATTCCCAAATTCATTCCGCAGGAATGCAATCTATTGATTTTTTCAATATTTTCCTCGCCCCTTACATTAAAGGGTTATCTTCTGACCAAATAAAAGAGCAATTAATGGGCTTTTTGAGAGAGTTAGGAAGTACCTATATAGGCCCAGGCGGAACCCTTCCTCTGAGTACCCTTAATCTGGAATTCGAAATTCCAAAATTTTTATCTGATCTTTCCGTTCCTGGATTCAATAGTACGATATACAATGATTTCCTCAATGAATCTCGACTCCTACTTAAGATTCTCTTGGATCTTCTTCTTGAAGGCGATCAAAATGGAAAACCGTTTTTCTATCCCTGTCAGATCTTTAAAATCCGAAAAAATACTTTTATAGATCCTGAAGCAAACGCCCTTCTCTTGGAAACCCATGAGGTAATAATGAAATGGGGCACTCCAATTCTGGCAAATTTAAGCCCTGAATGGCAAACTTCGAATGCGAATTACACAGGGCAATTCGATCGTTTGGATTCTTCATGGAAAGAGGATTTTGAGTTAGATACTCTCCGAACTGGAAATTTGGACCATATTTTTATCAATCTCCCGCGTATAGCTTATGAATCAAAGCAAAATGATGCCACCTTTTTAGAACTGCTTAATCAAAGAATAAATTTAGCTGTATCGGCATTAACTATTAAGAGAAATCAACTTTTTAGCCGGCTTTTTGAAGATCACTTGCTTCCTCTTTTTACATATCAGATAAAAGCTGAAAATTATTTTCGTCTTGAACATGCTACAAATGCCATTGGTTATATTGGCTTGCCAGAAGCAATAGAAATTCACACTAATTCTAAAATTAATACCAAAAATGGATTAAAATTTGCTCAGAAAGTCCTCCAGAATATGCAGGAACTTCTCCGGAAAAATACCGAAACCACCGGATATAGATGGGTTCTCCGTCAGGCTTATTCTGAAACTTGGATTGACCGCTTGGTGCAACTGGATAATAAAAAATTCTCTCAAGATAAGGAGATCAAAGCTCGGATACAATTTAATTTTTATAATACAAACAATATTAATAGCGATCTTACAATCCCTTGGCCAGAACGGATACGGCTCGAATCCAATTTCCATAAACTGCTTGCCGGAGGGCATCTTTTAGTTCTCCCGTTATCTGAATCATTCAATTCGATAAATTCCCTAATTGAAGTCACAAAAAAGGTCTGTACTGAACCAATTGGTCTCTATACGTTTGCTCCAGATTTAACCTTCTGTTCTCAATGTAAACAAATCTCGAAAGGTAATTTTAAAAGATGTCCCGTTTGTAATTCCGCTCAAAATATTAATTATTTCTACAAATCGATGGGCGTTTATCGATCTTTCAATAATATATCGAAATCTGAACGTAATGAAATAAGAACTCGCTATAAATTCACTTTTTAATCTCCACTTTTCTTTCTTTTTCTACAATTGCAAATATGATTTTAATTTTCCTTTTTTTAGGAACTATCTCCCTCGTATTCCACTCGAAATCACCTCAAATTAATTAAAGGTCTATCTAAAAATATTTATAACCTTATCAAAAAAAATTTATAAAGGACATTCAAGCAATCATAATACACTATACGGGCTGAAGGCAAACTACCTTAAAATAGGGGTTTCAAGGCGACAGAAATGAAAATATTAGTATCAAATCGATATTGGTATCAAAAACGAGTGACAGCCGATTTTGTTACTAAAATAAACAATCCAATCGAATTAAAAATTAATCCAATTGAATTAAACAACCCAATTGAATTAAATAAGCCAAAGATAAAAACCGAATAAAACTAAAATTGTTCATCTAAATATTTTATTCAATTTTTTTCATTACATACAATAAATACTCGTACCAATCCCCTTAATTTCATTAAAACATGTGAATAATGAATCATGAGTTATTTTTTTATTAGAGAAGAGTCAAATAATATCCAAAGGTGTATCAATTTGAATTTTCTTGGGAGACATGTTATATCTATTAAGGATTTTTCCAGAGAGGAACTCGATTATATTTTGAAAGTAGCGAATCAAATGGAGAAATTCTATAAAACCGGGTCTAATCTATTAAAAGGGAAAATTTTGGCAACTCTTTTCTTCGAACCTTCCACTCGCACCCGATTAAGCTTTGTTTCGGCAATGTTCAAACTAGGTGGCGAAGTTATTTCGCTTTCAAATCCAGAGATGTCCTCCATTGTCAAGGGCGAAAATCTGACTGATACCATCGAAACCGTACAAAATTACGCCGATGCTATAGTCCTACGGCATAAAGCAGAAGGATCTTCCAAATTAATGTCAGAGCTCAGCCGTGTACCAATTATCAATGGCGGGAGCGGAACAAAAGAACACCCTACCCAAGCATTCCTGGATCTTTTAACAATGAAAAATGAGATCAATGGTAAAATTGATGGTCTCAAAATTGCTATCTGTGGAGATTTGAAATACGGGCGAACCGGCAGATCTCTAGCCTATGCCCTTTCGAATTATGACATCGATCTTCACTTTATTTCACCTTCCGCCCTCCGAATGCAACCTGAGGTTACCTCCGATTTACATAAACTTGGAGTTTCCGTGCAAGAATCCGAGGATATAATGCCGATAATAAAGGATTTGGACGTAATCTACGTAACAAGGATCCAGAAAGAACGGTTTCCCGATCCCGCAGAATATGAGAGCGTGAAAGGGACCTATAAAATAACTTTAGACATGTTAAACGGCGTTAAAGACAATTTAATAATTATGCATCCCCTCCCTCGCGTAGAAGAAATAGATTATCAGATTGACAAAACAAAATATGCAAAATATTTCAAACAAACTTACTACGGTGTCCTCATTCGGATGGCCCTACTCGGACTTATCTTAAAGGGAGATAATTTAAGCTTTTAATGAAGGAACTAAATTCATTTAATAGAGGATCACAGAAATGGAAGATAAATCGAAATCTGAAATAGATACCGAAAAAGAATTGCGCGTTCGAAAAATTAAAAATGGGACCGTCATAGACCACATAAGTCCTGGAAATGCATTAAATGTCTTAAAAATTGTGGGCATTACTGGGAAAGAAGGAATGATAATTTCCATTGCGATGAATGTCCCCTCTAAAAAATCTGGAACAAAGGATGTTGTGAAGATTGAAAATAAAGAATTAGCCCCAGAAGAGATTAATCGCATTGCGCTCATCTCTCCGAACGCCACCATCAATATTATTCGAGACTATGAAGTTATCCAAAAAAATAAGGTAAGTTTAGAGGAAAAAATTCGAGGTGTGATTAAGTGTCTCAACCCCAACTGTATTACCAACGGAAATGAACCCGTTAAATCATTCTTTCGGATCGAACAAACAAATCCCATCTCTATTCGTTGTGAATATTGTGATCGTATCATGGATTATGATGATATTACCCAGCAGTTCTAATTACTGGCATTTATTTCTTTTTTCCTTGGTTTTTTCCCGTTTCTATAACGAGATTCGGTTATTATGATTTTTAATTAGTAACATTTTTTAGTCCTAATTTTAAATAGGAAACCAATTTGAATAGAGAAATAACTGATTTTAAAAAATACAACTCTCTAACGTGATTAAATTGAGTGCAAAAAATGAAGATGAATTAACATCCATTCGCATTCATGCACGAGGCGGGCAAGGCGGAGTCACCGCAGCACAACTAATTGTTTATGCTTATGATGGTCCCGCAAAATGCTTCCCGAATTTCGGCGCGGAACGGATGGGATCGCCAACGGAAGCATTTGCCAAGGTCTCCAAAGACCCGGATGCCATCCGATCCAATGAACAAGTCTATACTCCTCGGTATGTATGCGTGTTAGATGATACTTTACTTCGAGATATCTGCGTTACCGATGGTCTTGCGCCAGGCGGCTGGGTCATCGTAAATACGGTGAAGAGCGTGGATACGATACGCAAATTTACTAAACGTGACGATTTGAACTATGCTTTGGTTGATGCAACGGGGCTGGCTATCGAGAAACTTGGACGCCCCATTACCAATACTGCCCTCCTAGGCGCACTAGTTAAAATTTCGGGTTTATTCACTTTTGCTGACTTAGAAAAGGCCATCAAGCAGCAATTTCGTGGTGATCTAGTAAAAAAGAACATCGATCTGGTAAAGATTGTATTTGATAAAGTGCAAATCTATACGGTTGACATACCCTACGATTCTAAAAGCGCCGAGAAGCCGAAATGGAATCACCTCGAATTGAACTACGGCGGCGCAAAAGATTACGAAATCGGAGCAGTCTGGTATACTCCTGGTGCCTCTTCGAAGGTAAATACCGGATCATGGGGCTCATATGAAATCACTTTTGACCCACCCCACTGTATCCAATGTCAAGCATGTTATTTCGCTTGCCCAGACATGGCCATCCTACGTGAAAAACAACCGGAAGGAGTTTGGCACATAGTAGGAACAGATCCAATGCACTGTAAAGGCTGTAGAATTTGCGTTGAGGTTTGTCCTGGTAAAGATGGAATTAAAGCACGTAGTGCTAAATTAAAAGGAGAGGAGAAATTCTAAATGAGTATCGAACCAATGGAACAGTTTTTCAAGCCGATTAAAGCACCCATCGAATTAGCTATGACTGGTAATTATGCAGTTGCGGGGGCTGTAACTCAAACCGATCCTGATGTAATTTGTGCATTCCCGATAACCCCACAGACTCAATCCGTTGAAGGGCTTTCGGATGTAGTGCATTATGGCAGATTGCGTGCAGCCTTTGTAAATGTAGAATCAGAACATGCCGCGATGAGTTTCTCTACTGGAGCCTGTGCAGCCGGCGCGCGTGTGTTTTCCGCAACAGCTTCTCAGGGTTACTTATTGATGATTGAAGCGCTCCCAATGGCAGCTGGCTGGCGTATTCCATTAACTATGCTCATTTCTGCACGAGCCTTCAATGCGCCCAACTTAAATATCTGGAATGCTTGGGAATTTACACTCGCGGATGTTGGCTGGAATGTCCTGGTTGCAGAAGATGTCCAAGAAACTTATGATAATGCTATCCTATCGGTGATGATTGCCGAAAAATCTCTCTTTCCGACCATGTTCGTTCATGATGGATTCATTATTTCGCATGCGGTCCATAAATTTATGGCGCTTGCCGATGAGCAAGTCAAAAAACTAACTCCCCCCTTGAAACGGCATACCATTTCTACCCAGAAACCCGGATTGTGGGGCTCTGTAGTAACTCCTGAGCAGTTAATGGAACAGCGGTTATCCTTTGATCTAGCCAAGAAGACAGTTCCACCTAAAATCACTGAAGCCTTCAAAGAATTCGAAAAGGAAACGGGACGGAAATATAAACAAATTGAGGCGATCAAGTGTGATGGCGTTAAAACGGCTATCGTAACGATGGGATCCATGTGCGGGAATATCGCCTCGTGGCAGAAAAAGAATCCTGATATAGGGCTTATTAAATTAAAGGTCTATCGGCCTTTCCCAATGCTTGAGCTACGCAAGATTGTGCAAGATTTAGGGATTCAGAAAATTGCGATCCTGGAGAAACTGGATGCGCCGGGGGCGCCTACTGCACAGGTTGGTGCCAGCGTTCTGGCGGCATTGTATCCCCTCAAGATTCCAATCAAAGACTTCATTGTCGGCCAGGGCGGGCGAGATGTAACCCGGGATGAATTCGACCTCGTAAAACGCAAAATGGGCCAGCTTTCTGGAATACCGGATCAATTATACGAGTACCTCGGAGTCCGAGAGAAATTCAATAAATTGTGGGACCCAAATGTTATGGAGGTGTCAAAATGAGCGGACGAGCTAAATCTAAACTGATTAAAATAGAGGATTTACTTAAGCGGGAGACTCATAATCACTTTCTCTATGTCAGTTATGACAATGAAGCGTACATGAATACAGGAATCCAGCAATCAGGAGCAACACCGCCGTTCGCCTCAACAACAACCGGACCTGGAGGAAAAATGATTAAAGGGAAAATCGGTATCAAGGAAGATATCGTGAATGCATTTGCTTTTCTTGGAGTCAAAAGTGGTTTCTTTGCAACCGCAAATCCTGCATACCCGCTTGACTTAATCGGGAAAGTCGTTGAAGCGCTCAAAACTCCTGGCTGCGGGTTCATCCACGTTCTGTCCTCATGTATGCGTGGTTGGCGCCATCCCGAAAATCTGACATCTCAAATCTCAAAACTCGCAACGGAATCTGGTTATTTTCCCTTGTTTTCGATTCGTGTGAGGAATGGTCGGCCTGAATATGCCTTGAATAGAAAGATTAAGACTGAAAAGGAAAAGTTATTTGAGTTCATTTCCATGCTGGGTAAGTACAGCCATCTATTCAAGCCTGAAAAATTAGAAGGAAATCTTGATGCTATTTTTGAAAGCGTTTCGAATCGCAATCAGAACATCATTGATTTATCCGAGAAGTTCGCAGGGGACTCAGAAATGGAGATTTACACGGGCAAGTTGAAAGAATTTCCGAATCAGGAACACATCGCTGGAGGTCATGGGCTTTGTCTGGGGTGCGGCGAAGGTCAAATCATCACCCAAGTGGCTGTTGGAGCCCAGATGGTCGGTGGAACGAACGTGATTTACACAAACAGCACCAGCTGTATGGAAGTCTCTACCTCAAAGGATAATTTTGGATCATGGAAAGTCCCTTGGGTTCATCATTTATTCGAAACCAGTGCGACTATAGCTGACTCCATTGCGACGGCGTACCGGACATTAAAAGCCAAAGGCAAATTCCAAGGGGAACTCCCATATGTAATTGCAATGGGTGGCGATGGCGCTACTTTTGATATCGGTTTCCAATTCCTTAAAAGTGCCCTTGTGCGAGCAGGCTCCTGGGCAATCCAGAATCCCCTTCTCGCGGATAAATGATATCAACATTCCTTATCTTTTTTTTATTTTAAAACCTAAAACTACATTTATATGTTAATATTCTGAGGAGCCCCTGTGATTAAAGGACTAATTCTCGATATGGATGGCACCTTATTAGATTCCCGGCAGATGCATTTAAAAGCCTGGGAGATCCTCCTTCAAAAATATCGGGTCAAGAAAACGGAATCTGACATTCTAACTCATTTCGGAAAAACGACTGAAGAAATTGCGAAGAATATATTCCCTGCAACATTCGATTTTAGAAAAATGGGCGCCGAAAAAGATGAAATTTTCATCACGCTAATTCCAAACGTTGATGTGTTCCAAGGTGTGCCCCAATTACTGAATAAGCTCAGACAGAAGAATTATCGTCTTTGCTTAGCCTCCTCTAATCCGAGAAAAACCATCCAAACAATTATTTCCCATTTTAAACTCCATGTGGACAATCTTGTTAGCATTGAAGATATCATCCACGGAAAACCCGCTCCAGATATGATTCTTGCTGCTGCTTCTAAGCTGAATCTCCCCATTACAGAATGTATCACAGTTGGAGATACCCCTTATGACATTCAAGCCGCCAAAGCTGCAAAATGTAAGGTGATCGCCGTTTTAACAGGAGGTTATTCAGAACAAACGCTAAAAGAGTTTAATCCAGACTATATTTTACCTTCGATTATTAAGATTGAAGCATTATTGCGAACTCTATCGTAATATGAATTAAAATTCTATACAATTCCTTCATCCTCTCACTCCATAATTTTTAAATAGTTTTATGAATTAGCTTGAACAGCATTAGGAATAGAGTTTTAATGCACCATTACGGGCCGGTAGATCAGACTGGAAGATCGCTAGCCTTGCAAGCTAGAGGCCCCGGGTCCAAAAGCCCTTAACAATATTGGGCTGGAAATCCCGGCCGGTCCATTCCTCTTTTTTAATTTATTTTGCTGCGATGACACTCAAATGTTATCCCTGTATTACTAGTTCTTTAATTCTGATTTTGAGATATTGTGATCAGAGATGCTCTTGATTCAATGAGGTAATGCAATTGGAGCATTCTGAGAGTTATACTGGAACTATAATCGAACTAGAAAGCTTGAAAGAATTCACGAAATATGCTAAAAAAGCCTCATTATTTATTTATGAACCAGAATTTTTCTCATCGCCCTTTAAAAATGAAATAAAAATTAGAAGTGTTATCTGTTATGCAATCGGCGTAAAATTTCAAGAGGTTTCCGTTATTCTGAAATATCAAAAAACTTGGCACAATTCACATTTTCGCCCAAATTCAGAAAGGCAGAATCCAAAGGACGTCATTGATTCCTCTATGAGAGCCTTCATTAATCAAGTGGAAACCCAATATCACGCGTTAAAAGGGAAGCTAAACAGAGACAATATGAGGCCGATATGGCGGGATTTTATAGAATATAAATGAAAATGGAACCATTTTTAATAAAATATCCAAAATAAATGTGATCCAAAGAAAAGCAATAGTAAGTCAGAACAATAGTCAAAAAAAAAGAGTTTTATATTCTAATTCATTTAAAACTTTAAATTTCCTTCCCACTTTGTATAAGCTAAGGCGCCTATGATACCGCCTGCTAATACAATGATCGATCCATAAGTTACATACATATCCAAAGTTAAACCATATCCTGGAATACCGTAGTCATCTAGGAATGATATATAAACGAATGCATTTGCTTGAGGGGAACCATAAGTTGTTAACTCATCGAAAACATCTAGTTGTAATAGAATCATAAAAAGAACTGGACCAAACAGCGCAAGGATTCCCCCAAGGACTCCCAACCAGGGCTTTTTAAGTGCTGCAAACACGAGAACGGCCCCCGCTAAGGCGATCACCCCGGCGGCGAGATATAAATAATAAGAAAACGAAATAAGAAAAAATGGCGAGGTGATTCCGGTGATTGGGTTTATGTTGATGAAAGACAAAGTCAGACCAAGATCCTTTTCGATAAACGACCACCAAGGCAGGAGCGAACCAATGATCACTACAACGCAAGCTAGCAATGATAATTTCTCGTGAGTTGTCCACTCAACCATCACTTCTCGCCTGATTTATTAATTTCCTACTAAAATTAAGTTAACAACATTATCCTTATAAAGAAATTGGTACAATTCATTGGTACAATTCATATATTCCTTCAAATTCATGAAGGCTAACTCCAAACCCCCTATCGATTCATCTATGAGATCCTTCATTAATCAAATGGAAACCCAATTTCATGCTTTAAGAGGGAAACTAGTCGCGATAATATGATGCCGGTATGGCGCGACATTTTTAAATACAAATGAAAAATGGAGTAATTCTTAAGAAAAATCCAAAATAAGAGTGATCCAAAGAAAAGGAGTGGTGGGCCAGCGAGGATTCGGACCCCGGATTTCAAGCATGTCAGGCTTGCATCATAACCAACTAGATCACTGGCCCAACTAATTTTTATTGATTAATCAATTGTCTCTCACTTTAAGAAATTTGAACTTTAAAATTTTTTCTTTGCTTTATGAAGGATAAAAAAGTTAAAAAAGGTGAAAATAAACGCGATAAAATAGAAAACTATATCGAAATAAGACCAAAATTGACAGGATAAATCTTATGAGCACTAAAATTCCTTGGCAAGAATCTAAGAATCGTGCCCTGATCCTTCTTTTCTTTGGGCTTGCAGCTTTCATCCAATTTTTTATCACGCTTTATGTAACTTATTACTTTCCAATTAATAATATTTATGTATATCTCTTTGTACCTTTAGGAGTTATCTTATTTTTAACGGGGATTGAAATTCTATTCGCTCAACTAATCCATTCTTTGAGAATTTACCTATGGCAAAAGAAAGCTGAAAAGAAAAAGGTGGGATTGAAAAAAGTCTCCATGAACTGGTCCATTTTTGTAGGCGCTGGTATCTCTCTCGGATTATATGTAATGATATTTTTCATTTTTTCTTATTACCTATTGGACCCGTTCTCTTTCACCAATTTACCCATCTACGGTAAATTCGCGCTGATAGAAATTCTATCAGGCATTACCGTTATAATCGCTGTTGGAATTATTGATGCGATCTTCCCAAAAGTATGATTTACCAAGTATTAAAAATGGAATTTTTTTCAGCCTCAGATTAGAAAAAAGAGTGGAATGATGCCAACGGGGAGATTTGAACTCCCGACAAGTCTCCTGTGCTCTTAAAACCGATGCACAACTGGATCTTCAGTCCAGCGCTCTCCCGATTGCTCGAACTGTGAAAGCGCTTTCCTAGTTCTCTAAGCTACGTTGGCATTGGATAGTGTATCTAAACTTATTGATTTGTATTTCAACGGACTATTTAATTTTTTTTCTTTCAATTTTGATTTATCCAAAAAATTTTTAATTCAACAATAATTCAACAATAACAACAATAACAACTAGAAAATTCGCGCGCCAATGAGGCAGCAATCGCAGTGGATCAAACTATAATGCGCCTGTTGTCCAACCTGGCTAAGTAAATATCGAAAATCGGCGATATTTAGCAGACATCAGCCTGCCAATCTTAAAAAGAAGCAGAACGCTGAATATCCGGGTTCGAATCCCGGCAGGCGCATTTAAAAACCATGAATCTATGAAAGCGTGCGGCTATGGTCCAGAGATTAAATAGATAATTTAATCGGAAATCCTGGCTAGGACGAGGGCCTTCCAAGCCTTTAAATGGCGGGGTTCGACCCCTCCAGAAGATGCCGGGTTCAAATCCCGGTAGCCGCACCAATTAATATTTCACAATGGAGAGAGCTAGGTTTGAGCAAGAAAAAATCGGAAACAAAAAAGGGTTCATCAGAAAAAGAGCCGCTGACTGAAAAAGAGATCGCAGCAAAAACCGATGAATTTATAATTAAGAAGGATGATTTCGTTTTACTCGAGTTAACGGGAAGAATCAAAAGTTCTGGAAAGCTCATGGATGTAACAGATGAGGAAATCGCCAGAAAAGAAGGGGTATTTGATGAAAAGGATCTATATCAACCCCGTCTCGTTATCGTCGGCAAAGGTTGGGTTATCAAAGGTGTAGATAAAGTGCTGGAGTCATTGGTAGTTGGAGTTTCTAAGACTTTTGAGATTCCGCCCGAAGATGCTTTCGGTCTAAAAGATGCGAAGAATATCAAAACCTATTCTATCCGAGAAATACAAAAGCACGAGAAAAAACCACAACCTGGAAAAGCCATCGTCATTGATGGTAAGAGAGGCTTCATTAGAGCCATTACTCAAGGACGAGTTCGTGTCGATTTTAACCATCCCTTAGCTGGTGAAGCAATTACCTATGAAGTTAAAGTAAAAAAGAAAATTACCGATGAGAACGAAAGAATCTTTGAATTAATTAAAAGAAGAATCCCGAAAATTGAATTTGACAAAGTCAAAATCACTAAAGAAGAGAACTTAATGGCTATCAGTTTGCCCAAAGAAGTATATTTTGATCAGAATTTGCCTATCGCTAAAATCGGAATTGCAAGCGAAATTCAAGAGTACATTGCCGGCGTTGAAGGGGTGAAATTCATCGAAATTTTTGGGAAAGAATTATTCAAGCCAGCTCATGATCATGCCCATGATCAAGAAGAACCGCACTCGCATGATAAAGAATAATCGCAGACTTTATCTACTATTTCCCTTTCCTTAAGTACCATCCCTTATCCATTATATTCTTTACTACCACCTGATTCCCTTTTGATTTTTCAATTTGGTCCCGATTAAAAAGATATTTCCCTAAAGCCAAGACTTCTCCATTTTCATTTATGAGAATCGACTTGTCATTTTCTTGAATCCCAGCGGGAATGGATGCCAAATTGTCTTTCGATAAATCTCTTCCATATAAGACCCTTTTTTCCCCAGAAACCGATAAGATGGTCTTCTCTTTGATGTGATTCGCGATTAAGGTTATGCCTTCCAAACTTATTTTAAAATTATTTTTCTTAATATCGCCGAGATGGATTCCCATAAAATAGGGCTGCCTGAATTCTTTGAATTCAAAAAAGACTATGTGCATTGCCTCGGAAATCAAAAGGACTTCTTTCCACTCTCCCTCCGCTATGATTATTCTGAAAGGCATTATGACATCATCAAATGCTTCAAACTTTAAAGAGGATTTTAATCGGTCTCTAACTAGATCGCGTTCTAATGAGTTGATCTCTCTGAATTGTATCATTTACTCCATCTTCTTTAATTTACAAACAAAAAATCCCTCAGTCCGATGTAAATACGGGTATAACCGTCTCGCTTTTTTCAAATCTGGCGCGACATGTTTCCCAAAGGTCTCTAATAAACCGGGTTCGCCGATCGTTAAACCTAAATCGACAAGTTTCACGCCAAATTGATTCAATACCGCATCAATTACGTACTCATTCTCCTCAGGTTCAATGCTGCAGGTAGAATATACAAGTTCGCCCCCAGGTTCTAGGGCATTTATCGCAACACTGATCAATTTCAGCTGCGTTACGGAACAAGAAGTGATATCCTCATAACCCCGACTCATTTTTCGTGTAGGATCACTTGGTATAAGACCCGATCCTGAGCAAGGCGCATCTAATAGAATTTTTGAAATGCCATGCATCTTTAATTCGCCTAGTGTTGCCGCATCCATTCGGATTGCTATAACATTCTTGACTCCACATCGAGCTAAGTTTGATCTGAGCGACTTCATGCGGTCCCTGCTTAAGTCCAGCGCAAAGAGGATCCCTTCGTTCTTCATAGCCTGTGCGAGCTGGATGGTCTTACCTCCTGGGGCAGCGCACATATCAACAACAAGATCCTGAGAATTTGCATTCAGTAGCATACTTGGAATCATAGATGCCGCCCCTTGTATATAGTAATACCCCAACAAATATTCTGTAGAAGCCCCAACCGAAAAAGGTTCGTGCCTCACATAAAAAGCATCAGGAATAAATGGAATTGGATCTAAATGGAACCCTTTTTTCGTCAATTTCTCATATAGTTCTTCCCGAGAAATTCTTAAAGTATTAACTTTAATCGTTGGTATCAATTTTTGCTCATTTCCCTCTAAAAATTCGATAATACGCTCTTCTCCGAATAGTTTTAAGTAGCGTTCTATCATATATTCCCGGTAGCCAAATCTTGAACATAATTCATGGATATCCATATTATAACCTAACATAATTCGTCTATTATTAAAAAAAATCTTTAAATTGCTATCTTATAATTATTTGTTATGAAATACAAATTCTTATCCATTTTTGGACTTATTTTCAATATTATGCTATTTTTCATTTTCACGGTTAAAGCCGATGATGGAGGTGGGTTTGAAGCAGAAGGTTTAGCTGCGGCACTTGGAATTACGGGATTCATTTTATTTGGATTTACTATTATGACTGGTTTCATTATTTTTCTAAATCGGTTTAAAAAAGTTAAAGAAGCTTTCCGAAAAGCCCAATTCGAATTAAAGTATTTTTACAAAGGGCATCATTATATTTCTTTAGCCGCTATCGTTGTTTTGGTTATTCATTTAATTTTCGTTCTAACCGGGGGTTACGGCGCAACAGAGGATTTTGTTTGCTTAATCGCGTATTATGCATTATTCGTCCTTGGATTAATCGCGATTTCAGGGTTTTTATTCCGAAAAGTTCAAGGCGTAAAAAAAGATGTTTTACGAGGAATCCATCTCGCCTTAATGATAACTATCGCCATTTTTCTCGGAATCCATGTTGCAATGTTCGATTAATTTAAGAAATTACAGAAATGAGAATTATATAGGACTGTATTTCCTTGTTTGAAGTTGAAGTGAAGGCGCGAATCGAGGATCTTGCCTCAATGGAACGCCAATTACTCCAATTAGGAGCTTCCTTCCAACAAATAATTCATCAAAGCGACATTTATTTTCAACACCCCATACGAAATTTTGCCCAAACTGATGAGGCATTGCGAGTCCGAATCGCTGATAATGCAAGCTACTTAACTTATAAAGGTCCGAAAATTGATTCAGTTTCTAAAACCCGGGAAGAATTGGAGCTTGAAGTGCAAGACCCACTCAAATTAATCGAACTATTAAAAAAAATTGGACTCTCTCCCATAATGAAAGTGGTTAAATCCCGAAGATCCTATTTATTGAATGATATTTCAATTTCCATAGATACAATCGAGGAATTGGGAACTTTCATTGAATTAGAATTGGATGTTCCAGATAAAGGCCAGCTCCCCACGGCTCGAGAGCGCCTTTTTGCGGTACTTAAACAATTAAAAATCCGCCCTGAAAAATTTGAACGCCGGTCTTATCTCGAATTACTTATGAAGTTATAAATAATCAATAATAATTATTAGTATAATAATTAGTATAATACTGAATTTCCAATCATAATTCATGGGTCGGTACTTTGCTCGAAGTAATCACACAAGATCTCATCTCTATAGTCAAAGATTTTGACAATGAATTCCAAAATTCAAATGTTTTAGTGACTGGCGGAGCTGGATTTCTTGGGTCTTGGCTTTGCGATGCATTAGTTAGATTGAATGCCAATGTGTTGTGTCTCGATAATTTATCCAGCGGACTAACTGAAAATATCGGTCATTTAATGGAAAAGGATAATTTTACATTTGTTAATCATGACATAAGCACCCCCTATCTTCCAAAATGCGATATTGATATCATTTTCCATTTTGCCAGTCGTGCCTCACCTTTTGAATTTGCAAAATATCCAATTCAAATTTTAAAAGCAAATACTCTCGGAACTTTGGTTGCTTTAGGAATAGCAAAAAAATACCATGCTACTATGTTATATGCCAGTACAAGCGAGATTTACGGCAATCCAGACAACGGAAATATACCTACTTCTGAAAACTATAATGGAAATGTTAATCCTATCGGTCTTCGATCATGTTATGATGAATCAAAAAGAGCTGGCGAAGCCTTTACAATAGCCTACTTTCTTCAACATAACTTGGATATTCGAATCATTCGGATATTCAATACCTATGGACCGAGAATGCGTCCAGGCGCTATTTACGGCCGTGTTATACCGAACTTCATAACCCAAGCTCTTTCTGGTAAGGATATTACTATTTTCGGTGATGGAACCCAAACCCGCTCATTCGCCTACGTCACTGATGAAATCAGAGGTCTTCTCAAAGCCTCCATTCTACCTCAGTGCAAGGGTCAAGTACTTAATTTGGGTAATAATCAGGAAATAACAATACTTGAATTAGCCCAAAAAATAAGAGCATTAACGAATTCAAAATCCTCCATAACGTTTCGCCCATTACCAATAGATGATCCTATAAGAAGATGCCCGGATATCCGTAAGGCAAAGGCACTTTTGAATTGGACACCTGAAATCGATTTAAAAACCGGTTTAGAAAATACGATTGCATGGT
>Ga0315277_10002341_pt1 | contig 26492 bp, 19 predicted proteins | sample YL17G05_15_MG_FD_203695 | JGI IMG/M metagenome (GOLD analysis project Ga0315277, IMG submission 203695) | Sediment microbial communities from Yellowstone Lake, YNP, Wyoming, USA - YL17G05_15 | ecosystem: Environmental > Aquatic > Freshwater > Lake > Sediment | place: USA: Wyoming | collected... | reverse complement strand
ATGTTTACCCAAATAATTTTCATGGGCATAATTAAAATTATTAATTTAATAAGAATTCTGATATTAGAATAACATTTAAGAAAGAACTAGCTATAAGAAGCCAATTTGATTTCTTTAAAATATTTTTATCTGGTAGATATTTGTCAAGAAACATTGACCTGCCCCCATTTTATGTACTAACTGGAATGATAGTTAATTCCTTGTTCAGATTCAATTGGTTTATCTGGACAGGGAGAATTGCTCATAATTGGTCAATTTGAATCAGAAATGACTTCGGAAACCGCTTCCTTTCGATTGAGTATATCCATCCCGTATAATGTATTGAAAATTAAACGGTTTACCCTCCACGGTGTCTAATTATTACCACATCTACCGATTTAAACCGGTGAGTTCCTCCGAAAATGCTTGTTTTCTTAGGAATTACTGGTTAAATTAATAGTAGGTTGCTGTTACTCTGGCATCGAATTTGCCCTTTATTTTGTAGTAAGAATTATCAGAAAGTGCAGGTGGTTTATGAAAAAAGAACTATCACTATTCATTATTTTCGGCGTGATTGCCATTCTCCTCTTTCAATTCAACGGCTGTTATACTCAGCTCGGCTCCACGAAGGATGAATACGTGGAAAATGAAGAGTACGTTGCCCCTGAGTCGGAACAGGAATATGAGGCGGAAAATACCGAGGGTGAGGAAGCATACGTTGAAGGCTGCTGTTATGATGATTACCGTTCGCATGTGGGCTTCACGTTTTACTATCCTATGAATTACTGGCCCTCGTCCGCGTTTAGTTTTGCATACAATAACATATGGACATACGATTACTACGGCGGCTGGTATGATCCCTGGTACTCATGGGGATACAACCCTTGGTACTACTCTTCATACTATAGCCCGTACTACAGTCCGTACAACTATCCCTTTTACTATCCTTACTATTCCAATCCGTGGGGGAATTACTACGGGTATGAGGGACAATACGTGAATGTGGGCAGGAGAGATTTCGGAGATGTGCGCGCGGGTGGGACCGACAGGAGAGTCGGCGGAAATCAGTGGGATGGAACTACCGGTCTCCGCGATGATGTTCCTGCATCCTCACGTGTGATGCGCGCTCCGGATGGAGCATCGGCTGCTTCGAAAAGAACAGGAACCACCGAGACTGCGCGGGAAAAGAGCAGCATACGAGATAGTGATAACAGATGGAACAGTGGATCTTCAGATAGAAAGTCGAACAGCACTGAATCAGGAACAAAGATCGAACGACGGCAGACCGAGCAAACCAGGGAGAAAACACCGCAAGTACGCACCGAGCGTCCTGCTGCCCGTACACCTTCGAAGGATTCAGGCAGTGGCCGTAAACCAGGCAAGGAAAGCGTCAGGAGCAACTCATCGCGAAGCCAAACACCGCGTTACACGCCACAGAGAAACAGCAGCTCACAACCATCTTCCGGAGTCAGATCGGGGAGCGGTTCATCGCGGAGTCAGACACCAAGTTATACGCCACAGAGAAACAGCAACTCACAACCATCTTCCGGAGTCAGATCGGGGAGCGGTTCATCGCGGAGTCAAACGCCAAGTTATACGCCGCCTTCCTCTTCATCACCGAGGAGCAGCAGCCCGCCATCGTCTTCCGGCAGCAGATCGGGAAGCAGTAATCGCGGGAGTAGTTCCGGCGGTCGACGTCCATAAACGTTTTTCAATAATCGAAGAAAGTATTGTCATATGAAAAACATTAGCAAACTGATCATCATTCTGCTTATTTCCGGCGTCGTGTTCTCCAATCTAATATTCTCGCAATCAGAGGAAGATGCGCGGCGACTGTCGTATCTGGGTGTCGGATTCGGCGCCCGCCCATTAGGACTCGGAACCGCATACGTTGCCATCGCAAATGATTACTCCGCAGTTTACTGGAATCCGGCGGGACTTGCACAGATCGGACGAAACGAAATGTCCCTCGGTCTTTCACATTATTCCTTCGGTAACGAAGCAACTGCATTCGGTACGAAGGAATCTTTCAGCAACAGCGCGACCAATTTGAATGCACTCGGACTCGTGTATCCTTTCCCTGTACTGAAGGGAAGCCTGGTTTTTGCTCTTGGCTACGGCAGACAATCTGACTTCACGAGTGCGCTCGGGTTCGGCGGTTTCAATTACCAACCCACGACGGTTAGCTACCCCGATAACATTGCAATGAGAGGGAAAATTCTTGAGAGCGGCGGAATCAATAACTGGATTGTGGCCGGCGCAGTTGAAGCTGTACCAAATCTCTTTGTCGGCGCATCGCTCACCTTTTTATCCGGTTCTTACACGTACACCAGAGATTACCTCGAGGATGACGTGGATAACAACTACTATCTCTATCAATACCTGCAGAAATATACTATCGATGAGGATATCGGAGGTTTTACGGCTAGAGTCGGCATACTCCACGAATTCCCGAACAAGCAGGGAAGAATCGGCTTCAATATAAAATTCCCGTCCTACCTCTCTCTGAGAGATGATTACTCGCAGGAGCAGCAATTTCTCGACGATAATCCGGCTCTGGACAGTATCGATTACTACAGCGGGATCTCAGAGTTTGACATCGTCTCACCGTTTGTATTCAGCGGCGGCATATCATGGTTGTTTGGCCCTCTCCTGCTCACCGCCGGCGCTGATTATACCGATTGGACACAAATGGAATTCAGGAATACCTACGCCGATCTGATGCAGGAGAACACCGTGATCAAGGAAGACATGGAAGCAACTGTCAACTTCCGTGTGGGCGCAGAATTTGCAATCCCGGGAACCGACCTCGAACTGCGCGGTGGTTTCGCTTACCTTCCCTCGCCGTACGTTTTTGATTCCTCACCAAATGATCAAAAATATATCACCGGCGGACTGGGTTGGACCGTAGAAAATTCTGTAAAGTTTGATATCGGGTATGCATATGGTTTCTGGGAAACCGATCACGTTGTTGAATATGCAACAACAGCCGAGGAAATTCACACACATACCATCCTTGCCACTGCATCGTATCGATTTTAGCGTTTTGCAATAGAATCATCAAACGACTATATTATCCCGTCTTCACTAGTATGTGAAGACGGGATTTTTATTTCCATGCTCGGCGTGAATAATTCCTCCAATCAACTGACCATAGTACCATGACACAGGGCGCAAAAGCTGCACTCGGACTGGGCTTTATACTGCTCATTATCCTCGTTACAGTGGGTCTGTTTTTGCATAACCTCGTGACGAAATCCTGGCCCCAAACCTCAGGAAAAATAACCGTTTCCGGGCTGCAGAGGGCCGTTGAGATCTATAGGGATGAGTATGGGGTGCCGCACATTACCGCCGGGGATGAACATGATCTCATGTACACCGTGGGGTACGTCCATGCGCAGGACCGCCTCTGGCAGATGGAACTTGCGCGAAGAGCGGGCGAAGGAAGACTTTCGGAGATCCTCGATACGGCCGGAGTTGAATTCGATGTTCTCTTCCGAACGCTCGGACTCCGATACCTTGCCGATTCCCTTTATGAACACCTTCACCCGACTTCACGACGCGTGCTTCAGGATTATGCAGAAGGTGTGAACGAGTTTATCCGTACGCACAGAGGTCGTTATCCGATTGAGTTTGATATGACGGATTGCGAACCTGAGCAGTGGACACCGCAACACTCTCTCCTGCTTGTGCGCCTGTTGGCATGGGAGCTGAGTTTTTCCTGGTGGGTCGATCTTACCTTCGAACGCATAGAAACGCTTGTCTCTCAGGAAAGATTCAACGAACTGCTCCCACAGCAGACCGATACCCGCTCACGGGAATCTGCGTTAAATATTTCTTCACCATCCGGCAACCAGGTTCAGCAATTTTGCGAAACTGTGAAGGAGTACCGCCGCCGCTTCGGGAGCGGAGGATTTTCTGCCGGCAGTAATGCGTGGGTCATCGACGGATCAAAATCGGCGAGTGGTAAACCGCTCCTCGCTAACGATCCGCACCTCATCATAACACTCCCCTCTCACTGGTATGAAGTGCATATGTCGGCGCCCGGCTGGAATGTTTACGGTGTGACAGTTCCGGGTGTTCCGCTCGTCGCTATCGGTCATAACGATTCGCTTGCATGGGGTTTCACAAATGCAATGCTCGATGATGCAGATTTTTACATCGAACAGGAAGATTCGATAAAATCCGACCGCTATATCTATAATAATAAATCCTTGCCCATGAGGATCCGGAAAGAAGTGATCTATATCGGTCGTTCCGACAGCATCGAGCTGAACGTCCGGGAAACGCACCATGGTGTCATCATCAGCGATATTCATCCGCGCGCTCATCATCCCTTCACTGACGAAGTTCGGAAGAAGCCGCCGGTCTCACTGCGATGGACGGGCTTTGACGTGAGTGATGAAATTTTAGGTTTCTACAGGATGAACCGGGCCGCCCGAGCCGGTGAATTTGCCGACGGATTGAAAGAGCTTGCAGTACCGGCACAGTGTGCCGTGTATGCCGACGTGAAGGGTAACATCGGATGGTGGATGGCAGGGCGTGTTCCGAACCGCGGAAAGAAAACCGGCGTCCTTCCTCTGAAGGGATGGACAAAGGACGACGAGTGGAGCGGGTACATCCCGTTTGAAAAATTACCGAAGGGGTGGAACCCGAAAGAAGGATACATCGTTTTCGCCAATCAGGAATTCGGAGGCGGGGCATTTCCATACTACCTCTCGACGTTATGGGAACCGTCCCACAGGTACGAGAGGATAAAGGAACTTCTATCGCAGGAAAAATTATCCGTTCAGGATTTCGAGCAGTTCCAGCAGGATATCATGGGCCCCTATGAAAAGTTCCTGGTCGGGGAAGCGCTCAGTGTGTTTTCGGATGACGTATCCGAACCTCCGACTGTCCGGAGCGCGCTTGTCTACCTCCGCAGTTGGAACAACAGGTGCGGATCAGACGATATAGCATCATCGATGGTAAATACATTCTTCGTCCGCCTCGTTGAAAATATATTCATGGATGAGATGGGAGAAAATCTCTTTTACGATTTTGTGTACTATCCCATCTCTCCGTATCGCATCACGGAACAGTTAATTAAGAAAGAACAATCGCTCTGGTTTGATGATGTTCGGACCGATACCATCGAGACGAAGAGCGACATTATAAGGAAAAGTTTTTTGGAAGCGCTCGGCGAACTGGAGAGAAGATACGGACCCGAGATGAAAACGTGGCAGTGGGGTAAAATGCACCAGGTTCTATACAAGCACCCTTTTAGTGTGAAGAAACCCCTGGACAGGATTTTCAACGTCGGTCCGTTCCCCGCAGGCGGCAGTGGACAAACCATAAACAAAGGCGCCTTCCAGCTGACCGATCCGTATTTCGTATTCGCGGGTCCCTCGATGCGTCAGATCGTAGATTTAGCAGAGCCGGCAGCCGCCCGGATGGTGAACAATCTCGGACAGTCGGGACAACCTCTTCATCCTCACTACAGCGATCAAACTTCATTGTGGCTCAACGGAGGATACAAAACAACGACAATGGATTGGAAAGTAATTCGGAAACAGAACTGGGACCGTCTCACTCTGGTTCCGGAGTAAAGATTCGTTGGACGATGGGAACGCAGATATTTTCGGAAGAACTTGTGAAAAAATTACGGAGCGCCTCGTCCGTCGCTGTACTTACGGGCGCTGGTATATCCGCAGAGAGCGGCGTTCCTACTTTCCGGGGTGAAAATGGTCTATGGAAAAAGTTCAAACCGGAGGAGCTTGCAAACTTCCAGGCATTTATCAGGAATCCTCAGCTCGTGTGGGAATGGTATCAATACCGAAGACGTATTATTGAGATAATCCGTCCAAATCCCGGGCACTATGCCATCGCAGAAATGGAGCGGCGCCACGAGAACTTTACCGTCATCACTCAAAATGTAGATAATCTACACATCCATGCCGGAAGTAAGGATGTATATGAACTGCATGGAAATATCATGCGAAATTACTGCATCGATTGCGGCAAGAATGCGAACGATGACGAAGTTCTGCGCTGCGACACGGTTCCTCACTGCGCGTGCGGGGGTTTGGTGAGGCCGGATGTAGTATGGTTTGGCGAACTCTTGCCGGAGAAGCCGTGGAATGCCGGTGTTAAAGCTGCCGAGAGCGCTCAGGTATTTTTCGCCATAGGTACATCGGCAGTTGTTTATCCTGCCGCAGAACTCCCGCGGATTGCGAAACGCGCAGGCGCTTACACCGTTGAAATCAACATCGAACGCACCGAATTAAGCCCCTTTGTCGATGAAGTTCTGCTCGGGAAATCGGGAGAGATTTTACCGCAGCTTGTCGAAGCAGTGTACTAGCCCACAATTTCCGATTTTTGACTCTGTTTTTGGGAAGATGAAATCGGAAATTTGAGTATAGTAGAAGCCTAGCAAAACAGGACCAGATTTCCAATTTACATCAATTTCCGATTTTTGTTTCTGGTTTTAGGAAGATAAAATCGGAAATTTGAGTATAGTCGTACAGAGCCAGATTTTCGATTGCTACATGCTAATTCCAAGTCAGAAATCGGAAATCAGCTTCGTCAGAAATCGGAAATCTACAATCTACTTCTTGCTCCATTCTGTAAAAAGCACTTTGATAGCAACGTTGCTGAGCTTTTGGGTGAAGCCGGCGCTTTGCCTCTGACGGAATGCTTCATACAGTGCAACAGCACATGCAACGGAGACGTTCAGACTCTCGATCATTCCCGCCATGGGAATCTGGATGTTGCCGTCGGCAAGCTCCGAAGCTTCGGCGGATACGCCGCGGTGCTCGTTGCCGAAGACTAAGGCAACTTTTTCGGTAAGGTCGATATCGTAGAGAGATCGCGACCTTTTACCAAGTCGTGTTGCGTAAATACGGAATCCGCGTCGGCGGAGTTCGTCATAACATTCCGGTATTGATGAGAATTTGTTCCGTTTCACCCATTTTAGGGCGCTAGCCGAACTTTTTTTGCCCAGCGCAGGGAATTCCGTGTCTACGTATACCAGCTGTACTTCCAGAATTCCTACGGCATCCGCTGTTCGCAGGATTGCGCTGACGTTGTGGGGATCGTGGATGTTTTCCATCACGACGGTGAGATCAGGCTGTCGCTGTTTAATGACAGCGAGAAATTTTTCGCGCCTTCGTTCTGTCATCAAGGTATCTCCTTACTCGCGGTGTGAAAACGGTACAGGTTCCTCTGCGACCTGCACTTCTTTATGTTTAATTTGCAGAAGCGCAATCGCCGTGATAACAAGGAGAGCGCCTGCTATCTGGATTGGTTCCAGAAATTCATGCAGAAATATAAATGCGGTGATGATCGCAACAATAGGTTCGAAGGTTGCCGTAATGATCGCAGCGGATGCGGTGAGATATCGCATACCGGAAAAGTAGAGCGAGTGAGGAATGAGGATGGAGATCATCGCAAATCCGAAGAATGTCAGCCACGTGCCGCCTGAGTATCCGGCAGAGATGATGTTCCATGGGGGATTAATGACCATCCAGAACAGAGACGCAAACATGAATGAGTAGAAGAGGCACGTCCACATGTTGTATTTTTTCAGAAGGCGCCGCAGCCACACATTGGCAAAACCCCAGCAGAAGGCAGAAGCAATTCCGGAGATGAGTCCGATCCGGTTAATGGAGAGGAGCGAAAAATCCTTCCCGAGTACGGCGAGATAGCATCCCGAGAGGGAGATGATCCCTGCCGTAAATTTTGGTACGGTTACGTGCTCTTCGCCGGTGAATGTTGCGTATATAAGAACGAGCAGAGGCGCAAGGTACTGAAGAAGTATCGCCGTTGCGACATTCGTCTGTTCAATTGTGAAGTAATACGTGAAATTGGACCCTGCACCGCCGATGATCCCGAGAAGTGCGAACATGTATAAATCCCGCATCCGGATCTTCAGAAACTGCGGATATCGTAAAACGAAGATAGTGAGAAGAACCAAAAATGAAAATGTCATTCTCGTCTGCACGAGAATAAGCGTCCCGACGTTCTGAGTGAATAGGTACTTTGCGATTGTGGCTGCGATTCCCCAGAACGTGGTCGCCCCGAGGATGAATAAGTAGCCTTTGAAAAATTTCATTGATTCGTTGGTGGCGGCGAGGAGGGCGGTCCCTCTTCAAGCTTCCGCTTGTAAAACATGCTCATCTCATCGTTTCCGGTAAGTTCATAGAAATGGGCAAGTTTTTCGTAGATCGGCTTCGGTTCAGGAACTTTAAGGGCTCCCTGCTTGAGAAATTCGATGAGGGAGTATATCGGCGGAATCCGCAGATCATGTTCGTAACACTCGGCAGCGTCGATGTATGGTTTGGTATCGTTGGGTCGGGATTCTGCAGCTTTCCTGTAGTATCGGAGGGCGAGTTCATAGTTGTCGTTGACCGAGTGCGTAACCTCGAAAATCCTAGCAAGCCATATGTACACATCATAGGAAAGGTGTGTAAATTCTTTTGACAGTTTCTCACCGAAGAGTGTTAATTCTTCGGCTTTCAGTGACTGATTCCAGAAGAGCTGTCTGTAAAGCTCTATGTCGTCTATATGCTGTTCGATGGCCTGTTCGAATGCGTCGAAAATTTCGTTGAATTCCCGGGACGATTCAAACCGCCTGCGTATTTCATCTACTGTTAATTTCTGCATGGAATGGTAAAACTCTGCCTGTGCCAAAATAGCAAAGCATTCGATTAAAATCAAGACCTTTTTTAAAATAAACGGTTTTAAGCGTTTACCTCACCTCCTCGCCCTCCGTCCCCCTCTCCAATTTTGGAGAGGAGGATTCAGGGGGAGAGGTAATTTCTTGGAGATTGTTAAAGACTTCCCCATAGAATTGTGAATTGATTTATTATTCAGTATTTTCAATGAAAATTAAGGAGATGCTATGGATAACAATCCTTCGATTCCGGGCAGTGAGCCACAAAAATCGTCATTCTTCGACAGAATGGTCAATGTTTTTACTTCACCCGGTGAACTATACACGGAAGTCTCTCAATCGCCGATCAGGACTTCATCCTGGGTTATTCCGTATCTGCTCGCGATTATCATCGCCCTCATTTCGACTTATGCGATTCTCTCAAATCAGGTGTTGCGCCAACAGGCGCTGGAACCTCAACAGCAGGCAATGCAGGAACGGGTTGATAAAGGTGAGATGACACAGGAGCAGATGGATGCGGCAAGAGAGATGATGGAATCGTCGTCGATCATCATCATTACCGGCGCGGTTATGGCGGTCGTTATGGTATCCGTAAGCCTTTTCGTGGGTGCGCTACTGTTCTGGATTGCCGGTAAGTTTCTTCTGAAATCACCTGCGGGGTATAAAAAAATGTTGGAGGTGTATGGGCTGGCAATGCTGATTGGTATTGTAGGTTCGATAGTAACACTCCTCATGATACATGCAATGGGATCGATCCTTGCCTCTCCCGGCGGTTCTCTCCTTGTGTTGAATTCATTTGACAGAAAAAACTTCATCCATTTGTTTCTTGCCGCACTCAACATAATAACAATCTGGCAGATGGTTGTGGCAGGTATCGGTCTGGCGAAGTGCGCACTTAAACCGACGGGAACAGGGATTGCTGTTTCTCTGTCTCTGTGGTTTGTTTTCTGGGTGCTCGTGCCAATCCTAATCGGTAGAAGTATGTAAATGTAATCGATCGCCTGAGAAAGTTAAAAATATTTTTCCCAGTCGAACGGCTCATTAATATGGAGTACATCCGGAGAGATGGTTTTACCGGTAGCGTCAATTTCTTTTAGTCCGACGAAAGGATATAGGTCGCCCGCATCAACAAGCTTCGGCGGCAGTTCCGAGTGTGTATCCACCTGGTAAGAAACGGCCAGGTCTGCAACTGTTTTTGGCTTACCGCTCTGTTCAATGGTGACGTTCCGTATGATGACGTCATACGCCCGCTTTCCGTTCAGAGGCAGTTCCTCGTACCCGCCGGAATCGGATGTCATGTATTCGTCGGTCGCAACGGAGAAGAGGGCAGAAATAATACCCACAAAATTCAATTTCCGGATTGATTCTTTTTCCGGTTCATTCGTGTCATGCCCCGATTCTATGAGCAGAGTGCTTGTTCCCCATTTCTGCATATTGTCGCCGAATGCCCGTGCTTCATAACTGTCGTCGTACTTGGTCACTCTGCCGGGGATGTATTCCTGGAGGATCTGATTGAAAGTTGCGGCGAGATGCTTTGCACGCGTGCGTACGAGATTATCCGATATCTCGTGGTCGCATGCAGGGGCGAGGAGACTCATCGCGGAAATTACATTTGTGTTTCCGACGGTACTTAATTCCTGATCGTGGAGATTGAATCCGAAGTGCGGCTTTATGTTCGACTGAAGTTCTTTTAGAAAGCGTGCTTCCGGCGTCTGGAGTGCGAGGGCATCGCGGTTAATATCGATGTTTTGCGCATTGCGGCGCTGAAAGCGGAAAGCGCCGTCCGGATTTACCATGGGTATGAAATGAAGTTTCAGCGAAGAGAGAATCCTTTGTGTGGCAGACTCTCCGTGTGTGACGGTGAAGTACCTCAGAATATCGCAAATTGCCATCGTTGCGGTCGGTTCATCTCCATGCATCTGAGACCAGAGGAGGACCTGTGTCGGACCACTTCCGATTTGGATATGGCAGATACGGCGATCCTCGAAAGAGGCGCCGCCTAAAGAAATATTTATGAGAGATGATGAATGATTGTGTATATCATCGAGGACGCTATATAACATTTCGGGGAAAAACCGCCGTTCACGGAAATGGGGAACGCGGTACGCAGGGTACGATTCGAAGAGGGTGCGGGAGTACTTCAGCATACTCTTTTCTTCTCTGGATTTCATTTTAAAAGCATATAATTCGCTCTTTGAGATGGATAATATACTAAATTCTCTTTAATGTTCCATGCACGCTGTTTGCTTACTGTCGGCAATCTTTGTATATTTTCGTGAGGAAGATCCAAACCTATCACTTATTTGTAAGCCCTGTCGGGCATTTTTTATCTTGAGCATATGAACCCCATTGATTTTAATATTAACGACGATCATGGCTTTTTAAAAAGCAGCGTTCCAAATCAGCTTCCTGTTCTCACGCTCCGCGATATTATCATTTTTCCATATATGGTGTATCCAGTGCTTCTGGGCAGGGAATCGTCACTCCGCGCGGCTGCATATGCCGGAGAGCATGAAAAGCTGGTATTTCTCGTCGCACAGCGTAATCCGGCGGTGGAAGAACCCGGTGAGAATGATATTTACGCCGATGGAACGGTGGCAAAGATCATTCAGGTTATGAAGATGCCGAACGGTCTGATGAAGATACTCGTCAACGGACTCATGCATGCCTCCGTGAAATTGGTCGTTCAGCGTGATCCTTTCATGATGGTTGAAGTGGAAATGTATGATGAGGAAGTCGAAGTCACGCCTGAAATAAACGCACTCATCCGCCAGTCGTCGTCGCTTTTCGAGGAGTACGTCCAGCTGAGCAGGAACATCTCGTCGGATGTTCTCACCGCGTTCGAGAGCGTGAAAAACCCCCGTAGGAAGCTGTTCTACATTGCCGCAAATATTTCTAAGGAAGTGGAAGGGAAACAGCAGATTCTCCGTCACCGTTCGTTAAAAGATCAATACTTCGAGCTTGCACATCTCCTCACGTCCGAGGTCGATGTGTTGAGAATCGAACGGGATCTTGATGAAAAACTCCACGAGAGTATTCAGAAATCGCAGAAGAAGTTCCTTCTCCAGGAACAGATGCGCATCCTCCAGGATGAACTTGGTTCCGAGGAAGTTCTCACACCCGACTTGGTGAAGCTTAAAGAGCAGATAGTCGGCGCGAAAATGCCGAAAGAGGTCAACGAGAAATCCATGGACGAATTTAATAAGCTGAAGAAAATTCCGTCACAATCGCCTGAGTACGGCGTGAGCAGGAATTACCTCGACTGGCTGATTTCCGTGCCGTGGTATAAGAAAACGAAGGATAATCTGGACATCAAACATGTGCAGAAGATCCTGGATGACGATCACTACGGCCTGGAAAAACCGAAGGAGAGAATCCTTGAGCACATCGCCGTTCTGAATCTCGTGAAGGAGCGTCGCGGACAAATCCTCTGCTTCGTCGGACCGCCGGGAGTCGGTAAAACATCGCTCGGTAAATCGATCTCCCGGGCATTGGGACGTAAATTTACGCGCATCTCGCTCGGCGGCGTTCGTGATGAGGCGGAAATTCGGGGACACCGGCGAACCTACATAGGTTCCATGCCGGGGAAGATAATTCAATCGATGAAACGCGCCGGCGTTATCAATCCGGTTATCCTCATGGATGAAGTCGATAAGATGAGTATGGACTTTCGGGGCGATCCATCTTCGGCGCTCCTTGAAGTATTGGATCCGGAACAGAACTCAACATTTACCGACCATTATCTGGATGTCGACTACGATCTCTCCCGTGTTATGTTCATCACGACGGCAAATGTGAGGTACAATATACCGCTGCCGCTCCAGGATCGGATGGAAATTATTGAACTGCCGGGTTACCTCGAATACGATAAAAAAGAAATCGCGAAGAGACATATTATCCCCAAACAGCTGACGGACCACGGTTTAAAGGAAGCAAATGTCCGGTTCGGCGATGGTGCGATTACAAAAATTATCCAGCAGTATACTCGTGAAGCAGGAGTGCGCAATCTAGAACGCGAGATTGCATCTGTATGCCGGAAGGTTGCGAAGGATATTGTTCTCGCAAGGTCGAAAAATGGTAAACGTGAGTGGAAAAAGGCTGTTAACATAGATGAACAAAAAGTAGAATCGTACCTGGGTGTTCCGAAATACCGAAAAAAGTTTGCAGGCGGCGAGCGGCGCATCGGCTCCGTCATCGGGCTGGCATGGACGAGCGTCGGGGGGGATATCCTCAACGTCGATGCCACCATCATGAACGGCGCCGAGAAACTTACACTGACAGGTCAATTGGGCGACGTGATGAAAGAATCTGCCAAAGCCGCACTGAGCTATATCCGGGCGAACGCAAAAGCGCTGGGCGTACCGTCCAATTTTTACAGACGAAAAGAAATTCATATCCACCTCCCTGAAGGCGCCATACCCAAAGACGGCCCATCGGCCGGAGTCACCATGGCAATGGCAATTATATCCGCAGCGGCTCAACTGCCTGCCAGAAACGATGTTGCAATGACGGGCGAAATTACGCTTCGGGGAAACATTCTCGCTGTCGGAGGACTGAATGAAAAACTCCTTGCAGCCCAGCGGAGCGGAATCAGTACGGTACTCATCCCCATGGAAAATGAGAAAGATCTTGTGGAAATATCCGATAAAGTGAAAGAAAGACTGACAATCGTCCCGATTAATACAATCGCGGATGCGATGAAGTGGGTTTTTGGAAAAAAAACACGGCGGCGGGCTTGAAACTCTTCCCGGATTGATTTATATTTACTGCACACATGGGCAAATCTTCAGAACAGCAGACAACGTACGTGGTGACAGCACGCAAGTGGAGACCGATGATATTTGCAGACATTGTCGGTCAGTCGCACATCACGACGACGCTCCAGAATGCCATCGCCACTAAACGACTTTCGCATGCTTACATATTCAGCGGAGCGCGCGGCGTCGGGAAAACGACGGCGGCAAGAATTCTCTCCCGGGCGATTAACTGCATGCATCCCAACGGTGCCGATCCCGACAATACATGCGACGTGTGTAAAGAGATAACGGAAGGGAGAAGCGTCCACGTTTTTGAAATTGACGGCGCCTCCAACCGCGGAATCGAGGAAATTCGCAACCTGCGCGAGGCGGTCCGCTATGGACCGGCTAAAGGTAACTACAAGGTGTACATCATCGACGAAGTGCACATGCTCACGAAGGAAGCTTTCAATGCACTACTGAAAACACTGGAAGAACCTCCGTCATATGTGATGTTTATTTTTGCGACGACCGAGATTCACAAAGTGCCCCTCACAATCCTCTCGCGATGTCAGCGCTTCGACTTCCGGCGCATCTCAATTGATGAAATCGTATCACGGATCCGGTTCATCGCCGGGAAAGAACTAATAAAAATAGATGACGAGGCGCTCCACATAATTGCCAGGCGCGCCGACGGCTCTATGCGTGATGCTCAGAGCATATTTGATCAGATCGTTTCATTCTGCGGGAAGAATGTCCAGACTGATTCGATAGTCTCAATGCTCGGCATCGTTGATTATGAAATCTTTTTCCGCGTCACCGACAGTATCAAGGCGAAGGATATCAAAGCCGGATTGTCGCTGGTTGAGGAGATTATTAACCGAGGTTACGATATCCGTGAATTTCTTAACGGCCTAATAGAACATCTCCGCCATATCCTGGTCGCGCAAGTAACCGATTCGGCGGCGATGATTGAGTTATCGGATGTATACCGCGCACGATACCAGAGCATCAAAGGCTCTTTTGACGACAATGATCTGCTCAGACTCATAAAAATTGCAGCCGATACGGAAACGGCAATACGATGGACACAACAGCCCCGCCTGAAACTGGAAGTGGGCTTGATAAATATGATCAAAATCGACAGCAGTGTCGATATTTCGTCTCTGATCGGCACTATAGAAGAGATACAAAAAAATATTACAGGTGGTATACCTGATTCGCAGCTGCGGTTGAACAGATCGGAAGGAATGGACAGCGCAAAACCACCGATTAAAGGGAGCGTCAAAGCCTCTCCGCCGACGCTGGCGCCGCATCAGGTGGTACAGATTCAGCAACCCCCGCCCGATCTTAGATCTGCTACGCAATTAAATGAAGCGCCGCAGTACACACCGCCCGCCGATCCGTCGAAGAGGTGGTCGATATTAGTCGAAGAAGCGCTCCGGGAGCGTGTAGCAGTCGGCATGATGCTGAATCAAACGTCGCTTCTCGAAGCTGAAGAGAACCGCCTCTGTATCGGCTGTCCCGACGATTTCCATCTCAACGAACTCAACATGAAGAAGACTCGCCTGTACCTGCAGGAACTTGCCCAGAGAATTTACGGCGCAAAAATGCAACTGGAAACTATTATTTCTTCCCGACGGGAACAGAAGTCGCCTCCCCAAAGTCAGGAAACCAACCATCATACATTACAACAACACCCGCTTGTTCAAACCTTAATGCGCGAATTCGGAGCGAAACCCATCAATCGTTGATACCCTCTAATGTGTCAGACTTGCATTTCAGGTCTGAAATCTCAATATTAGTTGGACGGTAATTATGAAAAAATTACACTCTTCTTCGCTCCGATGGGTAGTGTACCGATGTATACTCACTGCCGTGCTTGGTGGATCTCTGCTGGTTTCATCCGGACTTGCGCAGTCCACGGCAAAGTATGCGGGTGAATTCATAGCTATCGGAATCGGCGGTCGAGCACTTGGAATGGGAAGCGCTTATACCGCGGTTGCCGACGACATTACATCCGGGTACTGGAATCCGGCCGGACTCTCGTCGATAGATTTTCCGCAGATCGCTCTCATGCACGACGAGCGCTTTGCTGGACTTGTGAATTACGACTACGGTGCAGTGGCGCTGCCTCTCGGCCCGGTTTCAACACTCGCAATCAGCGTCATCCGGCTTGGCGTAGATAATATTCCGAATACCCAGTATGCCGGGGTTGATATCAACGGACTGCCGCTACCGCCGGATCAGTGGCAGAACTTCGTCCGCATAGATCCGAACCGGATAACCTATTTCAACGCAGCAGACTGGGCCTTCTTCCTCTCCTATGCACGGAAAATCACGGAATCTTTCTCATATGGCGCGAACCTTAAACTGATCCATCGTGATGTGGAAAGCGCAACAGCCGTTGGAATAGGGTTTGACCTTGCCGTTCGGTACGCTATGACGCGTAATTTTGCAGTCGGTGCTAACGTGCAGGACGTCACTACAACATTGGTTGCATGGAGTACGGGCAGGAACGAACTCATTACTCCCACAGTACGGACGGGGGGCGCATACACAGTTAATGCCCTCAGCGGCCGCTTCACACCGGCTTTAGATCTGGATGTTCGCTTTGAGAACAGGCGTTCCTCCTCCGCCTTCCACGTCGGCGGCGTGAGTTTTGATGCCCATGCGGGATTGGAGTACGACTTTCAGAATATCATCGCTGTTCGTACGGGGTATACCGATGCGAAGGAGTGGACCCTCGGCGCCGGTATTCACCTCCCCAAACTGCGCATCGATTACTCATTTGCACGGCTGAAAGATTCTGAGGAATCACTTAAGACACACCGAATATCACTGATCTTTACGCTTGAAGCCGACCAGTTCAGAAGGACTCCCCGCTGATATCATGGCACGAATACTCGCTTCGATCCTCCTTAGTATAGTTCTCGTATCATGCAGTGCGAAGTTACCGTACGCTGCTGATTATCCGCTGACTACTGAGATTTTCCGATCCCGCGACAGCTTACTGTCGGGGAGAGTTCCGGCAGGATGGTTTGCGTCTTCCGATGATACCCTCGCACCGTCGCTCTCTGTATGGCTCGTAAAAGAGGATCTCAATGCGACGATGATCGTGCGGGAATTGACCGTCGATTCCCTCACAGCCATGCGCATCAAGAGCAAGGGTCTGGAGCTTCTCGCCATTCTAAGCGCAGCGCATCAGGGGTTGGATATCGTGCGCGGTACTGTGAAACTGAAAGAATTTTATCTCGGCAACAAAAAATACTGTTCCTACGAAACCGGTTTGGAAAATAATCGGAGACGTGTAGTTGTCTTTACTGCACTCGGCAGGTATTATGAATGTGAGGCGCGAATTCTCAGAGGCGAATGGGGAACCGGCGACATACGTCGCCTCTTTTCAGTTCAGCAATCGGTTCTATCTTCTTTGCTTTATTGAGTTATTTTGTTCTCAGGATAAAAACACCGTTCCAATCATCCGGCGGTGGGGTGGAACGATAAAGATCGGAGCGTTCAACGTAGAGCTGGCAGGGGTAATCATCGGGGTAGAGGTCGAGAGCGCGTTCGAATGCACCAATTGCCGTTTGCCACTCGCGCTGCCTGTAGTGCATCAGTCCCTTGGAATACATTCTGAGAAACTGTTCCTGGTTATGACTGAGTTTTTCTTCGGTTAATCCCACAAGTTCATAAACACGGATCGGTTCTGTTTTCCCCGCGACAACTAAAAGATCAAGTTCCCGCGCGTGAATGAAATCCTTTACATATTTGTACGTACTCCCGCTGATCATAATACGGGTTTTGTATTGCTTATTTGCGCCTTCCAGGCGTGAGCCGAGATTGACGGTATCACCGATGACGGTATAATCGAAGCGGTTGGCGCCGCCCATGTTGCCCACGACAACTTCCCCTGTACTCATTCCGATTCGGATCCGGAGCGGGGGTTTCCCCTCGCGTTCCCACAGCGGCCGTATTTCCTCCAGCTTTCGCTGCATCTGAACAGCCGCTCTGCATGCTCTGATAGCATGATCGTCCTGAGGGAGCGGTGCGCCCCAGAACGCCACTATGGCATCACCCTCATACTTATCGAGCGTACCGTTATTCGTAATAATAATGGCGGTCATCTCGCTGAGGTAGTCGTTGAGGATCGTTACGAGGTTCTCCGGCTGTATTTTCTCGGCTATTTGCGTGAAATTTTCTATGTCGCTGAAGAATACGGTTACCTCTTTTCTCTCGCCGCCGAGGCGCAGTCTTTCGGGATGCGCCACAAGCTCGTCGACAATGGTAGGATTAACGTACTGACTGAACATTCCTTTGATAAGGATTTTTTGTCTTCTCTCGGAAACGTAGCTGTATACCGTACTGCTGACGTAGCTCAGGATCACCGCCAAAGCCGGGCTTGTCATATCTGTAAGGTAATTTTCTTTCTGAAAAAGCTGAACCGATGCCCAGTAAATAATGAAAAGCTCCGAGAGAATGAGAGCGACTCCGAGCACTTCAATGAGAGCGCTGTACTCTGTTCGGATGGATTTCAGACCGGCGGTGAGGACGTATGTAAATAGACAGAGTCCGAACACGGTAAAAAACGTCAGCAAGAGCGGCTGCCGCCTGATGAAATTGCCGTCAATGATGCTCTGAATGACATTCGCGTGAATTTCTACACCGTACATCATCCTGTCTTCGACTCTCTTTTTACTCGGCGTGGCGAGGAAGAGATCTTTGTCTTCGGGATCCGTTGAGCCGACTATAACGATTTTATTTGCAAATATGCTGTCGTTTAGAACGCCGTACTTCGGATTATCGAAGGAATTGATCTCCGATCCATACCTTTCTTCATCGACGGTTGTCAGTGTACTGTCATCGAGAACATCAACGATATCGACGCGCGGGAAGGTGCTGTCAGGTCCGTAGTAGTTAATGAGGAACGATGTTGCATCGTAAAGCGGAATGACCTTCTGACCATATAGAAACGCATTTCCCGACAGATCGGCTGTGAGATTGTTCGGCTGATTGTAGTAAGCGTTGAGAACAGCCATTGAGAACGTAGGTAATCGTTCCTCCTGGTCTTCGTCGAAGATGAAAGGCATATACCGTCTGCGCACGTCGTCTATATCCAGAGGGAGATTGACGATGCCAAACCGGGTTAATGTATCAATGAACCGGTTCCCGTAGGACGGAGATCTCTGCCGTAGGGTAAATTTTGTTTCCTCGGATTTTATCTTTCCGGCGAGGACGACATTTGCAGATTCGTGCAGGGTGCGATGGAATTCACGGTCTTCTTCCGTCATACTGCCAGCAGCGGGCGGAAAGATAACGTCTAATCCGATGACCTTTGCGCCTGCGCGCGTCAGGTTCCTGATGAGCCTCGTATAGTAGGAGGTGGGCCAGGGCCAACGCGCCGGTAGTGATGTATATGATTCCGAGGAAATGTTTACAACGACAATATCTTTGTTCTTCTTCTGCAGATCCCGCTGACGAAATCGCAGGTCGATGAGCGACAACTCTGCGCTTTTCAGAGGTGGAATACTAAAAAAAAGGTTTTGGGTTAGAGCCAGAACAAATAACGTGACAAGGAAGCTAATACTGATTTGGAGTAAGAAAAAACGCAGCGGTTTTGCAGTTCGTCTTTCCATGCAGTGTACTACACGTCTGCTCTAATCGTGAGCGTCCAGACCACATCATTCTTGATATTCGGCTGGTTGAAAAGTTTCTGGTTAAAGTAAAGCGAAACCTCCGTCCGCGCGGTAAGGTACTCCCAGAACGCATACTGGACGCCAAGGTTGACGAGATACCGCTCGATGTCGCCGAATGTCGGACTCAAAGCTCCGGTGAGTGTCATAGTGTTTTTAAGTGTGCGGTACTGAGCGTTCGCGTATAGTGTGGTGTACGTAAATGATGCAGATTCCGCGGATGGCATGACGATTTTGTTTGCATTCACGGTTACATTAAGGGTCGTTTGAAGCGGGATGTCGAACGTTGAAAGAGCCCCGATGCCTACCGTCGTTGAACGCGTATCGAGATCCCTGATGGTCTCATCATTCCTCACCGATGTTCCGATGGTGAGATAAAGATTATGTCGTGCAATATAAGTGTATTCTTTCCCGATATGCAGGAGCACTCTGTTCGTCCTGTCGCAGCGGGCGTAGCCGAGCGTATCACTGAGATCGAAATCGTTTTTGTTTGAAGCGTGCAGATAACTGACGGTTATACTGGGAAAATTGATTGCGGGGAAATACGATACGCTGATGTTTGCCGTATTTGTCGTTGTTGTAGTCGGTTTTGATCCTATCGTGTTATCCCGCAAGTGTTCGTACCCAGTTGATAAAAATATCTGATTTTTCAGCAAACGGAGACGGTCGGTGATGACAAATCCCTGAACATCGGGCCGCAGATACGTTTGACCGAAGGATTCATACGCTTCACCGTGGCGAAGGTATGTAAAACGCAACGTGTTATAAAAATAGTTCAGGGCAATACCGCCTTCGTACGAAAGGGTCGGAATATTTTTCATCCGAAGAGGAATAAGATTTTCATTGATGGTGATGATGCTGGAAAAGTAATCTCTCAACTGCCGGATGTTTCTGCGTTCCTGTTCATCGCTGTCCGAAAAGAGGGTGTCAATACCTGCATCGGTAAACGTGCCTTTACTGATATCGTTATTGGTGGCGCTGATGGCTGCCTGAGCCATAATCTCAAAGTTCTGTCGGTCGAAAGAGAGCAGGAGGTCAGTGCCGATTACGGCGTTTTCCCGGGGCCTGATGCCATACCGGATGGAACCGATATCATCTTTGCCTTTCAGGTACGTGAGTCCCCAGTGAGAACCAATTCGTTTTCCAAATATCGGGTGAACGACAAACAGATCCCGCTCGTATGTTCCCGAATACATTTTTGCCCATTGCCGGATTCCACCGGTAGTATCGTACACCTGGAACAATGCACCCGGATCGTTTGCCTGCTCTGTCGCGAGGGCACTGTCAGGGAATGGTATGCCGATACTGCCGTCAATTTTTCGGGTAACAGTTCCGAACGCGACATCGAGACTGAATTTATTTAGTGTCAGATTTCCGAAGAATCCGCGCAGTCTTTTTCCGTTCATGATGAGATCGGGTAGCGTCGGGTAGCTGTCGCCGTAACCGATTTTTAACCACGGAGCTTCTGCAACGACAAGGAATCTGTTCTGCGGCTGACGATATTGTTTTTCATCGTTTGTGAGGTAGAGATAACCGCGTGCCTGAAATTCTCGATACGATGCATTAGCCGTGAGTGTAGCCCTGTTGAATGGCGTTGCCGATCCGGAAATGTTCTCCTGCCGCGTTTCCAATTGAAGAGAAGAATAGGTACGCAAAGGGGAGACCGGCAGGGTAAGCTGAGGAAGTTCCTCGGTCGTGCCTTCTAGAGAAAATGACCAGGAAACACTATCGATCGATTTCCCCGTCATATCGGTCAGAACAACATGAACTTCATGCGCTCCTGCTGAAAACTTTGCTGAAATATTTTCTGGTCTGACGACAATCAGGTCTCCATATCGGAGAATGCCTTCGGAAAGGTTAGTTTTATCAACGTAAATTTGTATCGGACCGACAACCGTACCGGAATCAAACTGAGCAAGTGACAAAGATATGAGCAGGTACTCGGCGGATACTCGTTCTCCCGGATCCGGACTGAGAATAATTATCTGCGTTTTCTCCAGCATTCCCGGTTGAACGTTGATCTGCAGCGGTGATTGCTCGGGATTTTCTACCGGATACGTTTCCGGAACATCCTTTCCGGCATAGTAGAGGAGGAGGTAGTATTCCACAAATGGCGGTATGATGGCTTCAGCGGGGAGAGTCGCTGATGCGATGTTGCCGGTAAGCGACATCTCGATACGTGAAAATTCCCGAACGCCAAACTGGCGGTAAGCGAGTTCAAGACGCTCGAGAGTACTTGCCTGAAGTAGTTCAATCTGAAAAGAAAGGGGTTTCCCCGGTTCGGCGGTTCCGGTTGTAATCTTGCCGATTTTATCGCTGATCTGAGCGTCAGCTCCCGCTGCGAGGAGGCAGAGTGCGAGTAATGCACTCACGAGACCTCGGCAGTGTTGTTCTGGGGAATTTTTCAACACCTGGGTTCCTCTATTTTTTATCTGTCAGTCGCAGTTAGGTCCTGGACAAAATACAAAAATTATGGCTAATCTTCATTCCTTACTCTTTGTACTGGAGTTTCAGTGTTTTCGTGTTGCCTTTCTGATTCTTCAGTTCAAATTTGATTTCATTATTCGTTTCATCGGCCGATGCATACTTTTCCGCGTTTTCGAGTTCATCGCTCGTTGCTGGACGAACAATTACCGTGCCGTCGTCATATGAAATACCGATGAATCCGCTGCCGACATCGACTTCACGGTTGGAATTTCGGTTGCGAAGATTTACAAGTCCTTCAATGACAATGAGCGTATCAGCATGTTCTCCACGACTCCACCATCCCTTCGTTCCGCGTATAGAGGCGACGGACGTTGGTGAAGTCAGACGGAATTCCTGATTTTGCCGCTGTTTGGTTACGCTGAATCCGACTCCGCCTTTTGTCAGATATACCTCTTTAATGAGGGAATGACGAAGTCCTTCACCCTTAACGGTGAGAAGAGATTGTTCGCGCACACGGACAATGCTGTTATCAGCCGAAAATTTCACGAGTGCGAATGATTTTTTCCCGGTCGAAACCTGGTCCTCTCCCATCAATGGAGTACCGATCGCGGCTTTTTCCCAATTTGTGTCGGGTGTTTTCTTTTTAACGTCATTGACAGTTTTCTTCACAAGTGCGACGTTCGCGTTTTCACTTGCAAGTGATACTACTGCCGCAATACAAATTGCGGTTATGAGGAGTACCACAAACCTTCGGACGGTGCATATCGTGTATTTCATACTTAGCATCCTTACCTGAAATTATTACTCAACTCTTAACTTGCAGTCTACCTGATTCGCAATAAGCGTCTGGAGAAGGGCGGATACTTCCGCTCGCGACATAGACGATCCATTAAAAGCGAAGGTAGTGAACAACAATCCGCTGGCTCGCATGGATTCGAGATACGGCCGATTCGAATCACCACAGAGATCTCTGAGCAGTGCATAAATTTCATCGTCGGTAAATGTAATTGCATCTTTCCCGCTCTCTTCTTCAGATAGCTCAACGGATTCGGAAACCGTAAATGTACCGATAACGCTCGAAGTACCGAGATCCTTGAGTCCGGGACCGGTGATCATACTGACTACCCTCCATACATATGATTTTCCACGCTCAAGAGGTCGTCCACCGGAATAAAGGAATGTATTCTGCCCGATGAGTTCGACTCTGTTCATCGGAGGTTCTCTGTCGATTGCATCTTCACGTGTTTGATTTGGATTTTGCTCCGCGACGGTGAGTATTGCCCTGGTCCCGTCGTGTGCAAATTGAAACATAGGAAATTCATTCGTCATTTCGCCGTCCCGCGGGGAGATGAGCTCCACCCGTGTCGGATTTTCTATTATAAGGATAACCGGTTCATCGGCATCGACCGTTCCGCAGCGTGTATTTTCAAGCGAGAAAAAGTATGTGTACCTTCCGGGCGGAAACTTTCCGGTCGCAAGTGCAACATCCTGAACATTTGTCTTTACTTCATCCTGAAGGTTGAATTCATCCCTCTGGATTTTTCCGTTTTTCCCCAGATCGAGGTTCGTGATCGTGAAAATACCCGGCTGAACGTCGAAATCCCTGCTAAGGTAAACAAAAGCATCATGGTATGATGCTCCGTTTGCTAGACGGATGTTGAGATTGATCCGTAACTTTGTTGTGATAGCTACTGTTGTATCATTCACCAGCCGGAGAGTGAAGAGGAGAGTACGGCTTTCAAAATTTTCCAGATCAACGTCATCGACCGATAATTGCTGAACAGGCGCATAGGTTACCGAGAGCTTCAGCGGACATACCTGCGCTTCTGCGCGTTCATGTATCCCAAGACCAATTAACAGCAATCCCCACAGTAACGGGATCACCATCCGGGATTTGATATATCGATGTATTTTCATAACAACCTCAAGTATGAGTGTATTCCTATTAACCGTAAAAAGTATACTAAAATCCGGTATTTATATCAATTACCGAACCACTATAATAAGCGAATAACCTTTAAAAAAGGAAAGCGGGGTGTGGGTTAAATCACGATTTTTAATGCTTAAAAGCGGGACAGATCGTTGTAGATGATAAATGCCATGAAAGCCAGTAAAAGGATGAATCCGACCTGCTGGATGGCAATTTTGATCTTCCGGGGAATCTCACGTTTGAACAATTTCTCATAGATGAGAATGATGAGATGACCGCCGTCAAGGGCCGGGATAGGGAGGATGTTGAGGAGCGCAAGACTTATACTTAGTTGCGCCATAAACCAGAGGAATGCAAGAATGCCAATTTCCGCCGTCTGTGTTGTGAGCTGTGCGATGGCGATTGGTCCGCCGAGGGACTCTTGGACCGTTGCTTTTCCGGTAAAGATTTTATTGAAAGTAAGATAGACAAGATGGAATGACTGCTGTATGTCTGCCAATGCTTCACCAAATGCTTCGAAGACTGAATACCGCACGAAACTTGATGGTCCCGTATACACGCTCGCAATTCTGATTCCGATGCGTCCCTCGGCAGTGACCGTTGCCGATCCGCCGAGTGTATCGTTTCCGCGCTTCCAGGTTGTTGAAATATTTTTACCTACATTGCTGTGTATCATCGCGATCGCTTTCATCTGGTTGACGGTGGTGTCATTGACGGTGAGAAGGGTATCGCCCGGTCTCAATCCCATGTTATATGCCGGCATTTGCGGGTCGACTGTTTCGATCACCGTTGAAGTGTGAGCGACCATCATTCCTATGCTCGTATCCGACGGTGCGGAGATCGACCGTGCCGGGATGGTGATCTGCTCTTGTCTGCCGTTCCGTTCTATTGCGAGTACGATATCATCGCCGAGATTCTCGATGTAAATTTCATTTTGCAAGTCAGCCCAGCGTGTAACTTGCTTTCCATTAACCGATTGTATCCGATCCCCTTCAAGAAGTCCGGCTTCGGCGAACGCACTTCCCGGGAAAACATAACCGATCTCCGTGGTTTCGGCAATGTGAGTTCCGCGCGTTACGTGAATTCCCCAGAATATCATCAGCGCCAGGAGCAGGTTCATGATTACACCGGCTGAGATGACGAGCATTTTTGCCCATACAGGTTTGGAACGAAATTCCCAGGGTTGCGGCTCGGAGTTAAGGAATTCGGTATCCATGCTCTCGTCTATCATTCCGGCAATTTTTACATAACCGCCAATGGGTATCCACGAAACACAATAGTCGGTGTTGCCGATAGTCTTGCCGAAAGCACGGGGTGGGAACCCGATCGAGAAACGATCGACGCGCATGCCTGTCAGTTTTGCGGCGAGGAAATGGCCGAATTCGTGTATGAAGACAAGAACACCGAGCATGATTGCGGTATAAAATATCGTCGAGAGGAGATTCATGAATATCTGGTTAAGTGGTTAATCCGTATTTATTTGTTATAACACGTCTCGCAGCCGTATTGGTTTCGATGATGCCGTCGAGCGTCGGCGCGGAGACTGCGGGTATTTTTTCGAGAGCATACTCAATTATACGGGGAATCATATCAAATGATATTTTTCTGGCGAGAAATAATTCTACTGCAACTTCGTTTGCGGCATTGAGTATCGCGGGCGCAGTTCCGCCCTGTTTCAGGGCACGGTATGCCAGGTCGAGGCATTCGAATTTCGCGCGATCTGGCTGTAAAAATGTCATTTGTCCGAGCTCTGCGAAATCGATGCGCCGGTACTGCGAGGGGTGGCGATTCGGATATGTCAGAGCATACTGAATGGGAAGTTTCATGTCAGGAATGCTCATCTGAGCTTTGACGGAACCATCCTTGAACTCCACCATGGAATGTATGATCGATTGGGGATGGATAAGTACCTCAATCTTTTCGGGTGGCAGATGGAAAAGCCAGTGCGCTTCGATCACTTCGAGACCCTTGTTCATCAGCGTGGCGGAATCTATCGTAATTTTCCTGCCCATCTTCCACGTGGGGTGAGTGAGCGCGTCCTCAGGAGTCACATCGGGAAACTTTTTCTTGTCGGCATTTAGAAACGGTCCGCCGGAAGCCGTCAGTATGAGACGTGCCACCGTATCGGGGTCCTCGCCGACAAGGCATTGCAATATTGCGCTATGCTCGCTGTCGATGGGAATAACGGTAGCTTTATGTTGAAGGGCAAGGTGTGTGATAAGCTCCCCTGCGATAACGAGAGATTCCTTATTCGCGAGGGCAACCGTTTTTCCGCGTTTCACGGCAGTGATTGTCGGTCGTAATCCTGCCGAACCGACGAGTGAATTTATTATGATATCGACGTTATCCCGGCCGGCAATTTCCTCAAGGGCGCTCTCTCCCCAGAGCACTTCAACGGAACCATTGAGCGCCGATCGGAGATTCAGCGCCGACTCACGGTCGGAGAGGACGATCGATGCGGGATTGTGCAGGACAGCCTGCTGCCGGAGGAGTTCTGCGTTTTTATTTGCCGAGAGGGAGACAACGCGAAACATTTCCGGAAAGTTTGCGATGACCTCCAGACTATTCTGCCCGATGGAACCCGTGGAACCGAGTATACAAATATTTCGACGTTCTGCCATAAAATAAACATGCCCCCTCCTCCGGGGGCAATCTTACTATCTAAAGTACGTAATTCTCAGCATCAAAACAAACTCTGTACAGTTCGCTCAGATTTTGTCTCTGTTTGTTAAAATGGCGTCTCCTCTGTAGGAGTGTAGGATATTGGAAGCATGGTTTCAAGTCTTTCGAAGCTTGCGTACTCTTTATGAAACTGCAAACGGACGAGACCCGTCGGACCGTTTCTCTGCTTGCCGATGATAATTTCTGCTATCCCTTCAGAAGGAATAGATCCGAGTGCATCATCCTTGATTTCTTTGATGTCGTATGTCTCAGGTCGGTTAATGAAGATTACAAGGTCGGCATCCTGTTCAATGGCGCCGCTTTCACGGAGGTCGGAAAGCATGGGCCGCTTATCCCCACGCGACTCAACTGCGCGGTTTAGCTGAGATAACGCCATTACGGGGATGTTGATTTCC
>Ga0315277_10002340_pt1 | contig 26494 bp, 20 predicted proteins | sample YL17G05_15_MG_FD_203695 | JGI IMG/M metagenome (GOLD analysis project Ga0315277, IMG submission 203695) | Sediment microbial communities from Yellowstone Lake, YNP, Wyoming, USA - YL17G05_15 | ecosystem: Environmental > Aquatic > Freshwater > Lake > Sediment | place: USA: Wyoming | collected... | reverse complement strand
AGGTTAGGCCTACTTAATAAAAGAAAAAATCCGTTCTTGATTTTTTCTTTTTAACGCGAACATATTGTCGGACAAGAGGTTAGGTGATTATTGAAGAAAATCACAAAGACGATTTTCTTCAAAAATATAGGCCTAACCTGCAATTTTACAAAAATCATGTTCATATTGTAAGGAGAGCAGAAATGGCAAGGAAGATAAGTATGCTGGCGCCGCAGTGGTGGGATTACACCACGCTCGACGATGAGATTCTCAACGATGCGGCCAGGCTCACGGCTGAGGATATGACGGCTATGAGCAGAGAGGGTTTCAAGGTCGTATTCTACGATACTCTCGAGGATTTTTATCTGGCCGAGGCCCTGGAATACATCACCGCCTGGAGGCAGGCCACTGCCGACAATCCGGTTGGGATTTGCGGGCCGATCGGGCCGACCGAGCAGCTTCCGCTGGCGGCGCGGCTTGTCAATGGGCTGGAGCTCGACTTGCGCAACGCGCATTTCTGGGGGATGGACGAATGGTTTATGGACGGCAGGGAGGTCCCGCCGACGCATCCGCTTTCCTTTGCGAAGGCGGATATGATGCTATGCTTCAATCGAATTGAATCCGGCCTGAAGATGCCGAAGGCGAATATCCACTTTCCCAAGGCCGATACCGCTGAGTACATCAAGAGCTGGCAGGGCGTTCGCTGCGCGGTTATGCAGGGCGGGCAGGGCGAGATAAAGCATTGGGCGTTCAACGACCCTCTCAAGCGGGAAGGCAAATACAAGGATTCGCCTCCGACCCCCGAAGAGTACAGGCGGCTGACGACGAGGGTGGTGGATTTGCATCCGGTGACGTTGATTCAAAATGCGCGGACGAGCGGCGGGGGGGTGGTGACGGGCGTGCCCACGCGGGCGATTACGGTCGGCCCCCTCCAGACCTGGCAGGCCGAGAAGGTCTCTATCTGGCAGGCAGGCACGCACGATAATCCCTTCGGGATGAGGCTTACGACTCTTATGATAGGTAAGAAGATAGCCGACAGCTCCGTGCCGATGTCACTCTTAGCGGGGCATCCTAACGTTCAGTTTAATTTCTATCGGCCGGGGATCGGCAAGTGCGAGGCCGAGATGCACTGATGCAGTATTTGATGATGGCTTTTTGAGAGCGCAGATATGGCTACGGATGTGCTGGTTCTGAATACGGGCGTTGCTGATTTGAGAAGGCCGGACTTCGATTTCGCCGATGACCTGGTGGGTAAGGGCGGGCTGGCAAAGTGCAAGACCGAGGATATGCCCGGTTATTCTCAACGGCAGATAAGGCAGTGGATAGAGGAGGGCTTCGCTACGGCGGGCGGACCGGGCAATACTGCCCCCTTGATTGCGCGGACGGGATTAAAAGTGGCCGTCGGCGTGAATCTCGGGGCGGGCGGTTACGGCGGGCTGGATGCGCAGGGCAGGTTCTTCTACGACCAGATGACCGCCAACGGTATTGATATGTCGCAGACCCATGTGCATCCGTTTCTGGCCACAGGGACGACGTTTATCCACAGCACGATGGGCGGCGATAGAGGCGGTATCGCCTATTTCCCGAACGCCAACAACGATTTCGATTTCGCGGTATTCAAGCCGGCTGTCGAAAAGCTCAAGCCCCGGATAGTCTATTATATGTACTCGGGCCTTTCCGACAGGGGCGACGCCAACGGCGGACGTGATTTGGCCGAGTTTATCAAGTGGTGCCGCTACAAGGGCGCTGTCACAATCGTCGATAGCCACACGCTGACCGGCAATCCGCACGAGCTAATCAAGTCCGGCCTGGCTGTGAGTGAGTATCGGCTGCTCGAGCCGCTGCTGCCGGAAGTTGACGTATTCTTTACGTCGTGCGACGAGGCCAAGCTCATTGAGAATACCCTGGCGCCGAGGCGCAACTGGGGACGGTTCCACGAGCACGAGAATAACGTGCACTTCCTTGATTTCCTCACCGGGCGTTTCTGGCGCAGCGACGGCAGGACGAAGCTGTTCGGCGTTACCGTAAGCGACGGGGCGTATGAGAAGCACGTTTGCCCGGATGCAAGCGCCAGCGGTCCGAACAGAATTCAGTCGCGGTTTATGGCCGGGGAGGTCGTTGATCTGGTCGGGGCGGGTGATTCATTCAGGGCCGGGCTTTTGACCTACATTGCGGGAAATCTCGATAGGTTCAACGACGGCTCTATGGATTTCACCGAGGCAGTCCAGATGGGCAATCTCTTCGCCTCGCTCTACATAAAGGCCCCGCTCTATGACAGATATGGCAATATCAAAAAGTATGATAAGATGCTGGAGATAGTCCGCAGCGATGCAGTATATCCGAGTTTTGAGATGCTGCGGAAGGCATTGGATTGAAACATTTGCAGCAGAAGAAAGGAAGAAGAAAGATGGCCGCTAAGGACCTGAAACTGAACTGGCGGGATAGAGTCAGCAACTATGAGCAAATTGGGGGTATTGAGACCTCGGTTTTGGATAATGGGCCAGGCAAGGGGACTCGAATCGCCTGGGTGAACACCGGGGCGGGGCTGCGATACAAAGTCGCGCTCGATAGGGCCGGCGACATCGTCGATGCGTTCTACAATCAATGCAGCCTTGCCTGGCTTAGCCACGGGGGGCTTACCGCGCCGCGGCCCGACGCCAATACGGGTATCGAGTGGCTCTGGGCGTTTCCGGGCGGGCTGCTGATTACGTGCGGCCTGACACACGTCGGCGGGCCGGAGAGCGATGAGTACGGGCAGCGCGGCCTGCACGGGCGAATCTGTAATCTGCCGGCCAGGGTCGAGTCGATTGTCCAGCCCGACCTTGCCGCGGGCAAGCTGGGGATGAGTATAACCGTCGTGGTCAAGGAGTCGCGGGTGTTCGGCCCGAATTTTGAATTGAGGCGGACCATATCGAGTGACATCGGCAAGCCGACCATCGGTATCCGCGACGTTGTCACCAACCTGGGTAGTACCCCGGCGCCTCACATGATGCTCTATCACTGCAACTTCGGCTGGCCGCTCGTCGATGAAGGGGCTGATATTGTCTATAACGGCAAGTGCACGTCGCGCGGGCTCGATATGGATAACGCGATCTTCAACGGCAAGCACAATTTCAAGAGCTGCCCCGGCCCTATCGACAGTCACCGGGCGGGGGGCGAGGCGTGCGGCTTTATTGATGTCAAGGCCGATAAAGGTGGCGTCTGCACGGTCGGCCTGAATAATCGCAGGCTCGGCATCGCCCTGGCTATGAAATACTCCAAGGAGCAGTTGCCGTGCCTGGCGAACTGGCAGCACTGGGGCCCCGGCGAGTACGTAACGGCCTTGGAGCCGGGGACGAACCCGCCGATTGGCCAGGCGGCAGCGAGGAAGCAGAAGAAATTGATTCATATCGCCCCCGGCAAGAGCAGGACTTACGAACTGGAGATGACGATTCTGACGGACAAGGCCCAAATCAAACGCTTTTTGCAGACGGCGGGCGGGTGATTATGGGCGGGCATGTATTCACCGGCTTCGGATTCGGGCCGATCCAGGGCGGGCTTTTTGCGGCTGAGGCGTTCAAGAGCGGCAATTTCTCGCGGATAGTCGTCGCCGAGATAGACCGGCAATTAGTCGAGGCGGTCAAGGCGAATAGCGGCAGTTACTACGTCAACGTCGCCAAGTCCGACGGCATCGAACCGCAGAAGATTGACGGCGTCGAATTGCTGGATCCGAACGTTTCTGAAGATAGGCGGCTGCTTGCGGACGTCCTTGCCCGGTCAACGGAGATTATTACCTGCCTGCCGTCGGTGAATTTCTACGAATCGGGCGGCGAGAACAGCGTTGCTTCGTTGATAGCCGAGGGACTTGGCAAAAGCCGGGCGGAAGGCACGATTATTTACACGGCTGAGAATAACAATCACGCCGCTGAGATACTGGAAGAGCTTGTCGGCGAGACAATCGACGGGCCGTTGCCGGCAAAGGTGCAATTCCTGAACACCGTGATAGGCAAAATGAGCAGGGTTGTGGACGACCCGGCGGAGATTGCACAATTGAGACTACAAACTATTGCGCCCGGCATTGAGCGTGCGTTTCTTGTTGAACAGTTCAACCGAATCCTCGTAAGCCGAACGAGGATTGCCGGCTTTAAGCCGGGCATCGAGGTATTCATCGAGAAGGATGACCTGCTGCCTTTCGAGGAGGCCAAGCTCTACGCCCACAACGCGGTCCATTCGCTGCTCGGCTTTATCGGGGCGGTCAAGGGTTATTCGGCGATGACGCAGTTGAAGGATGACCCTGCTATTATGCGGATTGCCAGAGGGGCCTTTCTTGTCGAGTGCGGCCCTGCGCTTATCAAAAGGCACGGCGCGCTGGGCGATGAGCTGTTCACCGAGGCCGGTTTTAGAGGTTATGCCGAGGACCTTCTCGCACGCATGACCAATCCATACCTTGCCGACACCGTCGCAAGGGCCGGTCGAGACGCTATTCGCAAGCTCGGCATCAGCGACCGAATCTTCGGGACAATGCAACTGGCCATAGAGAGCGCCGTCGAGCCAAGAAATATGGCAATAGGGGCAATGGCCGGAATCGCAGTGCTAATCAAGCAAGCGGAACAGTACAATCTGCCGGCCAACCTGCGTTTCGGCGACTGGCGCAAGCTGAGTGCGGCAGAAATAGAGGCAATCCTGAACTGGGTCTGGAAAGGTCAGGCGTGCAGGCTTATGCCGGAAATCTTAAAATGCGTCCTGGCTGCCTGTGGCGCCCTCCAAAAGTTGGTGGGTGAGTATTAGCTCTGGTTTGGTCGCAAGATATTCTCATTTGACGGGCCGGTGCGGCGGTCTTATAATAGGTCCAATCATTTTTGAAAGGAAATACGATGGATTTTGAGCAGAATGACGATTATTCAAGTCCTTTGCCGTCTGGGGCTCCAAAGGGTTCCGGTCCGGCGCCGGTGTACTATTCGCCTCCGGGGCCGCAGCCGAAAGAGCGAAGGGGGTGGCGGATATTCTTTCGCGTTATCTTTGTGCTGTCCATTCTGGCGAACGTCCTCTTGTTCTTTATGCTTACGGGCCTTGCGGCGGTATTCATAACAGGGTACGGCGGGGTGTTCACTGAAGAGGTCCTGCGCGAAGGCCCGTCGGACAGCAAGGTCGCAGTGATTTCGGTCGAGGGCATCATCCACGGTCCGCTGGCGGATGATGTGTATCATCAGTTAAAGGCCGCCGGCAAGGACAAAAACGTCAAGGGGCTGATTGTCCGTGTGAATTCGCCGGGCGGGACCATCTCCGGCAGCGACCGAATCTACCACGAGATTCAGGCGTACAAGGCCAGGAGCGGCAAGCCGGTCATCGCCTTTATGGAGGGTGTCGCCGCGTCGGGCGGTTACTACGCGTCGGTGGCGTGCGACAAGATTATGGCTGAGCCGACTACTATTACCGGCTCGATAGGCGTCATAAGCTGGTGGCTTGTAGTGCAGGAGCTGCTCGAAGACAAGCTCGGCATTATGCCGGTGACGGTCAAGTCGGGCAAGAAGAAAGACTGGCCGAGCTCTTTCAGAAAGCCCGATGCTGAAGAGCTTAAATACATCGAGGAGAAGCTCATTTCGCCGGCTTTCGAGAGATTCGTTAGCGTTATCGGCAAAGGCAGGCAGGCAGTTCTTACCATCGACCAAATCAGACAGCTTGCCGACGGCGGCATCTATGGCGCCGACGAGGCGCGCAAGGAAAAGCTCATAGACGATATCGGCTATTTCGACGATGCGGTGAGCCTTATCAAATCACTCGCCGGAATCGCCGAGGCTCGAGTGGTGGAGTATCGCAAGCCCTTTTCGTTTGGCGACTTCCTCAGCCTGCAGAAGCCGAATACCCTGAGAATCGATCGAAACACGCTGTACGAGCTTGGCACTCCGCAGATACTGTACTTGTGGAGCGCATACTGATTTTGAACGGGGGCTGGCCGCAGGAGCTCCGATGGCAGATCACAGGTTTAAGCACTTTGACAAAATCCGACTTGTCATTCCGAGCGAAGCCGAGGAATCCATTCAAACAGCTTCGCGAAGCGATTCCTCATCTGGAAATCACGTTTTCTTAGAACCCCTTAATCGCCTTTTGGATAGATGGCGTTCGTTTGTGGCTCTGGCCTGTTTGCTGATCCCAATGGTGTTCATAGCCGGCGAGGCTATTGCAGCCGGTGGTGCGGCGGCTGGTGGTATGCAGTTGATAGTTGTTGCCCCCGACGGGCGCGGCTTTGTCGAGCGTGACTCCGGGCGGGACTTCATCCCCTTCGGAACGAACTACTACGACCCCAATACGGGCTGGGCGCCCAAGATATGGAGTCGATTCGATGCGGGCAGGGTAAGGCGGCACTTTGACGTTATGAAGGAGCTGGGCGTGAACTGTGTTCGCGTCTTTCTTGCCGCTGCGACTTTCCAGCCGGATGCCGAGACTATCGACGAGCAGGCGCTCGGAAAGCTCGATACGTTAGTCGCCATCGCTCGCCGGAGCGGGATTCGGCTCATTCTGACCGGGCCGGACCATTGGGAGGGTGTGCCCGATTATTGGAAGGGGGATCGTTTCGCCGGCGAGCAGGCCCTCAAGGCGCTGGAGCATTTCTGGACGGTTGTGGCCGGCCGGTATCGAGAAGAGCCTGCTATCTTCGCCTGGGACCTTCTCAACGAGCCGCACCTGCCCTGGTTCGACGAGAATTGGCGCGGACGCTGGAACAAGTGGATCGAGGACAAGTACGGTAGTTGGGAGGGCCTCAAGTCCGCCTGGGGCACGGAGGTCAGCGAATCCGACCAATGGGGCACGGTGGCTGTTGCGGAAGACAAGCCTGCCGCCGGCAGTGCCCGCCTGCGGGACTATCAGCTATTCCGTGAGCATTTAGCCGACAATTGGGTCCGCCGCCAGGTCGATGCCATTCGCAGGGCAGACCCTGCTCATCTTGTGACCGTCGGCTACATCCAGTGGTCGTATCCGTTGGTGCGTCCGGGCGGTCCGAGTCGCTATGCCGCGTTTAATCCGAGGCGTCAGGCGCGGCTGCTCGATTTTGTGACGATTCACTTCTATCCGACGTTTGGCAGCCCGTTCGAGTCGGAGGCGAATTGGCGGAAGAACCTCGATTACCTCCAGGCGGCCTTGGCCTACTGTCATACGGGTAAGCCCGTCGTCCTGGGTGAATTCGGGTGGTATGGGGGGGGCGCTCCGCAGCAGCATCCGTTTGCGAGCGAGGCTCAGCAGGCCGACTGGATAGCCGTTGAGATCGAGGCCTCGCGTCGTTTGGCCGACGGCTGGCTCTCATGGCCTTTGGCCGACACCCCCGAATCGCGGGATATCAGCTTGTATGCGGGCCTTGTCAAGCCGGATATGAGCCTAAAGGCCTGGGGCCGCAAGTTTCAGGCATACGCATCCGATCTATCCGGCTTAAAGAAGCCGACGCCTGAGCTGCCCGCTCTTGATTTGGCTAATGCCCTAACGGCTGAGACCGACGAGCTTGCTCAGATGCACCAGGCTTATGTCGAAACCATCCGCCAGACAGTCGATAAGCTCAGATGATTTCGGCGGTCGCCGTGTCGTCGGTGGGAAGACTACTTGCCGGCGGAGTTTGGGGCGGATATTGTTGTTGTCCAATTGATGTTGGGTCTCTCGTGGAGTTGTTGAGTCCACGTCCGACCGTCTTTTTCAAATTCGACTCTGTCCTTGTGTATCTTCACGATCTTCACGCGGCGGACAATTTCTCCTTCGTGGACGAGCTGGTCGCCGACTATGGCGCTGGGTCTTGCGTCGCTGATGAGAATGCCGGTTACGAGCCCAACCGACCGCGTGCTGGTGCCTGAAAGAGAGAGTGACAGCACCTTTCCCCACAGGCCTGACCCGTTCGATATCACATCAAAGACTCCGATTGATACGAAGACAATCACTGCGGCTGCTGACGCGACCACGGCCTTGCGGTACTTCCTGCTGAATTCCGGCGATACTACTCGTGAGACTGAGTGCCGTGACTTGGCTCTGCGGTTCTTCCTTCGCAGCAGTCTCTTCTGCCGTTGCGATTGGCCCGGCGTATTCACAGGCCGCAGATCCGAACGCACCGATTGCATGCGCGGCCAGTCGAGCAGCTCGTCAATGCCGCTGCTATGCTTTGAGTGGTCTTGAGACTCAATACGGTCTTGTTCGACTGCGACTGTGTCCTTGTGAGCTTGAGCCAGGCGTTGTTTGTGCTGTTCGACCGCCCGCTCATATTCAGCCGCTTGAGATCGCAACTGCTCATTGGCGGCGCCAAGCTCAGTGATGCGTTGTGTCAGTATTTTCTCTGTTTGTATCTGCTTCTCAACCTGAATTCGCAGTTCTTCGTGTGCCCCTGTCAATTCGGCGCTCTGCTGGTTCAGTTGTTTCTCGCCTTCTTTGTACTGTTGTCGCAACTGTTCGACGGCTTGCTCAAGTTTAGCGGTCTGCTCCTGCAGGGTCTGCCTTTCCGCTGTTAGCTCTGCGTTCCGCTGTTGGAGCTTCTTCTCGGCCTGATCATGCTCGGTCGATTGTCGCTGGAGCTGTTGCTTTGCCTGCTCGAGTTGTTCAATGCGATTGATCAGCCTATCTTCGGCTTCTTTGTAACGGTTCACTTCATCCAGCAAGTCGGCGCGAGACTTGTCCAGCTCTGTGTTGCGTCGTTCGAACCGAGCACTGTGCTCCTTGAGATCTTCCGCTTCTCGCTCAAGCTGCTCACGCTTTTGTGTTTGCTTCTGCAGGCGTTCTTCTGCCGCTCTCAATTCGGCATTGTATCCGTTGGCAAGAAGGTCGGACTCTTCACAGCTCTGCTTTAACTGCGCCTGAGCAAGTTCGTATTCTTCGATTTGCGCACGGAACTGCCCGCCTTCGGCGGTCAACCGGGCGATTTGCTGCCTGAGGGTCTGCTCGACTTGCTCGGCGGCGATGGCCCGGCCGGCGAGTTGCTCTTTGGCCTGTTCTGATTCCGCCGCCTGTTGACGGAGACGTTCGGCCTGCTCAGTGTTCAGGTCGCCTTTGTTCAGGAGATCGCGCCTTACAGAATCCAGCTCTTCGGTGCGCCGCATCAGGAGGTTTTCGGTCTCTTTTCGGCCTGCTATTTCCTGTTTGAGTTTGCTGTCTGCCTGCCTTAGTTCCGAGGTCAGGTGCTCAAGCTGAAGATCGTATTGCCGCTTGTCTTCGGACCGCTCGCGCTCTGTTTGAGAGCGAAGCTCCTCGCACGCACTTGTCAAATCGGCGACCTGCTGCTTCAGCTCTCGTTCGGCTCGGCAGCTCTGAGTCAGCCGGCTGCGGAGTTGTTCATTTGTCTCTCTTAACTCGGACGTTTGTTTCTCAAATTCCTCGCGATTCTGCTGCAATCTGTTCTGTGCATCCTTTTGTTGGGCAAGTTGATTCTGAAGCTTTCGGTTGGCGTCTGTCAATTGATCCGTGCGGTCTCTCAGTTGTGCCTCAATCCGCCTGAGCTCGGCTGTGCGATCCTGGAGCTGCTCATTAGCGGTGCGCATCTCGGCGTTCTGTTGGTCAAGTTCTTCCTCATTCCTGGTGTGCTGGGCTACATCCTCTCGGAGTTGCTTGTTGACTTCTCTCAACTCAGCAGCGTGTTGCTCAATTTCTTTCTGAGTTTGGCTGTGGGTGGCGATCTGATTCTGAAGCTCTTTGTTGGCGTCTGCCAGCCGGTCTGTGTGTTCTCTCAGCCGAGCCTCGATTCGGGCGTGCTCGGCTATCTGGTTTTGCAGGTGCTCATTGGCGGTGCGCATCTCGGCAATTTGCTGCTGAATTCCTTCCTTGCCTTCAGTGCGCTGTGCTACTTGCTCTTGGAGCTTCTCATTGGCTTTTTTCAGTTCGGCCGCTCGCTGCTCAAGACATATCTGGGCTTTCTTGCGAGCTTCGATTTCGCGTTGAAGCTCCTTTTTCGTTTCTTTTAGATTATTGGCTTCTTGCCTCAGATTCGCTTCAACTTCGCGGTGATTATTGATCTGCTTTTGAATCTGTGCATTGGCCGTATCCAACTGCGTCGTTTGTTGTGCGGCGCGCCTTGCGATTTCATCACACTGTTCGCGTAATTCAATCTCAAGCCGCATTCGTTGTTCGGTTTGTTTCTCAAGCTGCCCATTAGCGGCGGTTAGTTCCGCAGCAAGTTCTTCGATGCGTTGTTCGGCGCCCTTGTGCTCGGCTTTCCGGCTATCGAGCTGGCGATTCGCATCCTCCAAATCAAGGCTCTGCCGCCGGACAACCTGCTCGAATTGGCTGCATCGCTGTAGAAGCTCCTCTTCGGTTTTCCGCCGCTGCTCGATCTGCGTGCGGAAACGCTCATTTGAGGCGATCAATTCTGCAGACTGCTTCTCAAGTTCTTGTTCAGCCTCCTTTTGCCTGGCCAACTGCTTTTGAAACTGCTCGTTTTCTTTGGCTAATTCTGTATTATGATTCTTCAGAAGCTTCTCAGTCTCTATGCTCTGTTCAATCTGGCATTGAAGTTGTTCATTTGCCGCTGCCAATTCAGATATCCGGCTGTTGTGTTGTTCCTCAATCTGCCGGTACTGGGTCATTTGTTCAAGGGTTTGTTGGTTTGCCCTTCTCAGTTCAGCGGCCTCGTCCTTAAACAGTTGCCCGGTCTTTTCGATCTCGGCAACCTGCTTTTGGAACTCTTCGTTGGATGCAGTCAACTCGGCCTTTTCATGCTCGAGGGCTTTTCTTGCCTGTTCATGCTGCCAGATCAGCTTCTTTTGTTGCTCACCGGCAGCTTCAAGTTGCGAGGCCTCCTGCTCGAGTTTTCGGCTGGCTTGCTCGTGTTGGGCAACCTGGTCGCTTAGGCGGTTTTTTGACTTGGCCAGTTCGGCTGCTTCTTGTTCTAACTGCCCGAATCGGCTGCGGTAGTCCTGCAATTGCGACTGGACTTGACCGTGCGAAGCCTCAAGCGTTTTGAAATTCTTTTCCGCCTCGGCCAGCTCGGCGTGCTGGAGCTTAAGTTCGTGCTCAAGCCGCTTTCGTTCGGCTGTCTGGTCTTTCAACTGTTCGCAGGCGGCGGCCAGTTCATTCGTCTGTCTCTCAAAGACCTGTTCAATGCTTTTTCGCTCGTTTATCTGGCGATTGAGGTCCTTATTGGCTTGGTCCAGCGCGGCGGCCTTGATCTTCAGCTCCTTGTGAAGGAGCTTTGCCTTCTCCGGTATCTGTTCTCGCTGGGCCAAGCTGGCGCTAAGTTGCTGATTCTGCGCCGCCAGCTCGGCAAGCTGTGCTTTGAGCCTTTCATAGACCTGCCTATACTGGTCTGCCTGGCATTGGAATTTTGCGTTCGTTGCCTGCAATTCCGCCGCTTGTCGCTCGAGATGCTGCTCGTTCTCGCGATGCCGAGCGATTTCAATTCTCAGTTGCTCGTTTGCAGTCGTCAATTCGGCAGCGGTCTTTTTGAGGCTCTCTTCAACCTGCGCATCTACAGCATTTCGATCTATGGCAGCGCCTTCATCCGGTTTTGGGCGGGGGCTGGTCGGATTCTTCAGCCTTTCAGACTTGGCCTGTTCGATAACCGCCCGAATATCGGGATTCTGTGTCCTCTGAGCCGCGGAGAGTCCTTTGATATCCTTTGCGGCTGGATCGGCGCCGAGGTCGAGCAATAGACGGACACTCTCTATGTGTCCGAGCTGGGCGGCCCAGTGGAGGGGCGTCCGAAGGCGTTTGTCCCGGACGTCGATATTTGCACCGTTTTTGGCCAGGACAGCGATTACGTGCGGGTCAGGTTTGTCCGTCTTGATAGCCTTGTGTAGGGGGGCGAAACCGAGCTCATCCTGGTGATCCGGGTTCCCCCAGGCGCGAAGAATCTCCGCCTCGGTATAATACGAGCGTGTTTTCCTCATGTCCTTATTCATGGGGAATCAGAAATGACCGTAAGCATATACTGATGTTCGTTTTCATCACCCTGGGCCCAAGTACGCACCGTAGTGCTCCATAAAGCCGTTTATAATGTAAGTATATACCGTTGTACCCGTGGAAGTCAAGGAAAAAACGCCCCGGCATTTCGTTCTATGGTCCCAAAAGATGCAGACGGCGATGTTCTCATCGAGTCTCTGGGGATTTGGCAAAGAATTCTTTGGTGAGGCGGAAGACAACGGGGCCAAGGCATACCAGCGCGATCAGATTAGGCACAGCCATAAGCCCGTTGAGCGTGTCGGCCAGCGCCCAGACCGCCTGCAGCTCGCCCAGCGAGCCGAGCATAATCGGCCCAAGCCACAGTATCCTATAAACGGCCCTCGCCCGCGGCCCGAAAAGATACGCCGAGCACGTCTCCCCGTAGAATCCCCAGGCGAGAATAGTGTCGTAAGCGGTCAGAACCATCGAAAGCGCAACGACTGAGAAGCCCACCTGTTTGCCGAACACCGTCTGGAAGGCCGACATCGTAAGGGCCGCGCCGGTGGAGCCGGACTTCCACGTCCCCGTGACAAGGATCGCCAGCGCGGTCGCCGAGCAGATTACTATGGTATCGACGAACACCTCCAGGATGCCCCACAAGCCCTGACGCGCCGGATGGTCGGTCTGGGCGGTTGCGTGCGCCATTGAGGCCGAGCCTAAACCCGCCTCATTGCTGAAAACACCTCTGGCGATACCCCAGCGAATTGCCTGTTTCACGCCGACCCCAGCAAATCCGCCCGCTGCGGCCACGGGTCTAAACGCCGATCTGAATATCAAAAGTACGGTCTCAGGCACGCTCTGAATATGGGAGAGTATGATGATAACCGCGCCCAGGAAGTAGATGCCGCACATAAAAGGGACGCAAACCATAGCCACGTGTGCAATCCGCTTCACTCCGCCGACCGTAACTAAGCCGACCGATAGAATAAGCAGCACACCCGTGACTGCCCGCGGGACGTCGAATTGCTCCAACCCTTCGGCTACGGAATTGGCCTGGGTCATATTTCCGATTCCAAATGCCGCCAGGCCGCCTATTACGGCAAAGATCACGGCGAGAAACTTGAATTTCTTGCCCATCCCGCGTTCGATATACATCATAGGCCCGCCGACCATCGGGCCGCTCGTCTGCCGAGCGCGGTACGCGACGCCCAGGGTAACCTCCGCAAACTTTGTCCCCATCCCCAGCAAGCCCGACACCCACATCCAGAATATCGCCCCCGGCCCTCCCATCGCAATAGCGGCGGCCACCCCCGCTATATTGCCCACCCCCACTGTGCCCGCCAGGGCGGTGCTTAGTGCCGCAAACGGGCTGATGTCTCCTTCGGCGCCAGCCCTTTTCTTGCGCAGAAGCGTCTCTTTGAGCATCGCCCCGAACCGCCGGAATTGCACAAGGCCCGTCCCAACCGTCAGAAAAAGTCCTACGCCGACGATGGCAATAATCATCGCCGGACCCCAGATAAACTCGTTCAGCCGCGTGTTCAATTCAAGCATTCGCTGCAGCACGTTCACCTCACTTTCGCCGACTCTTAAAGGGTGTGTGAAAAGTCGGTCTTTCGTGGCACGGGCATCTTGCCCGTGCAACTTCTCAAACACGCTCTCATTTTTCGGCAACAGGACCGAGATTCTCCCATCTATTGCGGCAAAGGTCAAAACGAATCGCTTTCACAAAAGTTGCGGTGCGCTAAAATGGGCGGCCCTTGTCCCTCTCCCCACCGGAAACAGCCGGCTGGCCTTCTATGGGGAGGTTTGGATGGTGGTGGACAAGGTTGCTGGAAGGTCGCCTACCGTTGCCCGGCAATAGAAGAGAATATGAAAGAACTGCTTGCAGAATCGTAAGAACGTGGTACAATGACTATGCTGCATAGAGATTAGAAATCTTTAGGCCCCCGGACGAAGACAACTAATCTTCACAAATTCTCTTTTTGGTGATTTGGCTAATAGGAGTAACGATGGCGAAGAAACTAAAGATTTCGGCTGAGGGCAGGACATGTGCCTTTCCGCACTGCAAGCAGCTCTTGAGCATCTATAATCATGAGGCTTATTGCCATGTACATCGCGGTCAGGTGGCTCACGAGGGAATGCGTAAGATTCCATATCGCCATCCTGTATAAATCGATGCTACAAATTGGTCCGAGGTTAAGGCGCTCGCAGAATCTGCCGATGAGGTGCATATAACGTAAAGGACGCACTTAACCTGTGCTGTAGTAACGATTCAGCTTCAGATTGGGGGCAATTATGATTCGCAGCGCATACAACAAGATCGCAATTAGGGCAGATGATTTCTACCTTTGCTGTGTAACCCTGACCTTCGCGGTAATTTTCATTGCCCTGCTTTGGAACGTGGATATATAGCCGGTAAAAGTCCGGCTTTCAGTGGCACGATGCAGATCGGCGATTCTACGGGCGCAAGGTGGCCGTGAGAGGGACCGCAATAGTGCAGGCGAATAGATATTAGCAGAATTTTACCTTTTACCTGCTGAGATGTTCAAGAGCTTTGACAAGCGGAGCACTGGAAACTCTCATAATCCCATGGAATGGGCGGCTCATGTCCTCAATCAAAAATATTGCGCAGGATACCGATATCGCGCATACCAGCAAAACTACGATAATCGTTGAATTACATGGGGAGAACAGGCCGATGCTGATGAAAAGAATGGTAAGCCAGAATAAAAGTACCATAAGGAACATCGTAGGCAGTGTAAGCTGCGCCTCCTCCATTATCAGCCACTGCGATTGCATCAGGTCGTTGCCTATTTGCAAAGCCTGAGTTTGAAGTGACCGCTGAGATTCGTTTTGCGGGGTCAGTGCCCGCAGCTTGTCTACAACAAGTTCCATCCCTCTAGGCTTCTCTGGGTTTTGCGGCTGCATTTTGATTTTTTTGGTCTTGTCTTTAGGCCATATCCTTTCGATCCTTGTTTGTACAGCATCCCGCAATTGCTCACGGACTTCTTTTGCTTCAGGTCCATAGAAGGTAAGGACGCGGTCAAGCATGATTATCTTGGCGCCGCTCTGCGCATACGCGGTATTCATCGTTTCTAATGAATTCTTTGACGAACTAATCAGCAGACCAAGAACAAGGGCAGCCAGTGTGGCAATCAGCGCGGCCCCTGTCCTCACGGCATCCTTCGAATCCTCACGCAGATGATGGTCAGGTAAAATACTACGAAGGAACAAACCCAGCAGTGCCCCGCCGAAGACACACACAAAAGCTATCAAACCAATTATAATTGAACTCATTATCCTTCTCTTCAAAAAGTACAAAATGATAAAGCAACTTTTACCGAATTAATTATTAGTATTAAGCTCTATTGTGAAGCACTCCTGTACAGTTCAAGCTCTATAATACCAAGACTACATCGCAATTTCAATAGGGCAAGCAATTTTGGTGAGGTCAGACGGAGATCGGCGATTCTACGAGTGCAAAGTGGCCGTGAGAGGGATGCTGGGAGATTGTGGGGCGTGGTTGAAAATAATAGTGGGCTGCGATGCGAACATCTTTGCGAGAGAGAGGAGGGAAATGCTCACAGCCCACCGGATATTCATCATAACAAAGAGCCAACCGCAAAGTCAAGAGGCTGGTTCTTAAAGATGATACGTGGCTGCTTCAAAAAGCCACCTAAGCCAATGTTATCATAGACCTGCGTGGACTTGTCTGTCTATTGTGGTAACTACGGTATTCTGATGTTTCTTTTCACAAGGAACCGCGTTTGTGCGATGAAAACAGGGGGAATACGACTTGAAGCACCTCACAGATAAGATAATTACGAGAGATTGTGGCACGGAAGGGGTCAAGAGCAAAATCGGGGAAAACTCTTGCCGGCAATGCCCGAAATGCCGTAGAATCCCATTGTATGGGAAAAAAGACAACAGAAATTGTTCCGGTTGAGCCGGTTCAGGATAAGATACTGCTCATACGGGGTGAAAAGGTTATTCTGGATGCGGACCTGGCAAATCTCTACGAGGTGCCGACCAAGCGGCTCAACGAGCAAGTCAAACGTAACTCTGACCGGTTCCCGCCCGATTTCATGTTTCAACTGACCCGTGAGGAAGCCGAGCTTTTGAGGTCGCAATTTGCGACCTCAAAGAGAGGTCGAGGCGGCAGGCGTTATGCCCCCTACGCCTTCACGGAGCACGGGGCAATAATGGCGGCAAGCGTTCTCAACTCCAAACGGGCAATCCAGACCAGTATTTTCGTTGTTCGGGCCTTTGTGAGGCTTCGCCAGATGCTGGCTCCTTACAAGGACCTTGTAATCCAACTTGCCCGGCATGAGAAGAAGTTACAAGCGCACGACAAGCAGATTGTCGCTGTGATCCAGGCGATCAAGCTGCTGATGCCGCCGCCGGACGATAAACCAAAAGAACCGTTCGGTTTTCACCCTAAGAAGAAAAAGAACTGAACCAGAGCGCCTGGACTCTGCGGGTCAGGAGGGTGAAGGGGTGATGGTTGCGGCGGGTTTTTTGTTCTCGGTTTTCACCGCGACGATGAGGGCGCCGGCTGATGCGCCGGCGGCGTAGCTCAGGGCCAGAAGCCAGTTATTGGTGCGGATAAAACTCGACAACACCCACAACCCCAAGAGATTTTCGATAAAGACAATCAAAACGAGGATAGTCTTCTCCCCGCGGGCGCAGGCCAGCGTGCGACGCAATGCCAGCGACCATTCCCCGCAACCAACGGCCAAGTAAAGGACTATGCTCAGGAGGAGGCTCATAGTTATCCTCCTTCCCGCCCGTGTCGCAACAGACTATGTTTCGATTCGTCTTCATATCATAAACCGTCCGTAGTCCCGGCTGGACTTATGCCAATTCAGTCCGGCAGAACGCCTGCGCAAACCGGTCCTGCTACTACAAATTATACGATAGAAAACCGCGGTGTGTTCTTCGCGGCTATGTGTGACCAAAGGTTGTTACTCGTTGTTTCCGAATACCTGGCGATAAATGATACCGCCAAGGAGAGCACCGATTACCGGAGCTACCCAAAAAAGCCAGAGTTGTGCAATTGCCCAGTTCCCAACAAACAACGCAACACCAGTGCTGCGTGCTGGATTCACAGATGTATTTGTGACCGGGATACTGATTAAGTGGATTAACGTCAAACCTAAGCCGATAGCAATAGGTGCGAATCCCTGCGGCGCACGCTTGTCGGTTGCACCCAGGATTATCAGCAGAAACATCAAGGTCATAACGACTTCTGTAACGAGGCATGCAGTCAATGTGTATCCATCCGGAGAATGCGCCCCGTAGCCATTTGAAGCAAAACCGGCTGCCGCTTTGAAACCCGTCTTGCCTGTCGCAATCACAAACAGCACACCAGCCCCGGCAACTGCCCCTAATACCTGGGCCACAATGTAAGGCACGAGGTCCTTTGCCGGGAACCGACCTCCCGACCATAGTCCGATGGACACCGCCGGATTAAGGTGACAACCGGAGATGTGGCCTATAGCGAAGGCCATCGTCAGAACGGTCAACCCGAAGGCTAAGGATACGCCAAGCAATCCGATCCCAATGTCTGGAAAGGCTGAAGCTAAAACAGCACTGCCACAACCTCCGAGTACCAGCCAGAAGGTTCCTAAAAACTCTGCTCCTACTCGATTGCCTATCTTTATCATTTTGTGTTCTCCTTATCTGAGTTAGCAGACAACTTCAACTCCTGTTCTGTCATTCTACTGTTGCACTTCAATGGGCGATGCAGGAATCGAACCTGCGACCCGCTGATTAAGAGTCAGCTGCTCTACCGGCTGAGCTAATCGCCCCAAAAACAGCCTAAACGATACGCAAAAGCGGTAGTCTATAGGTAACAAGATGATTCTGCAAGAGAATTAGGATGAAATTGCGGCGGCAACAGTCCTATAAGCAGACGCCGCCGAACGGTGATACAGATTCTTTGAGCTTGACTTGCCCGTGATATTCCGTATAATGCATACAAATTGCAGTATGCCGTCGAGCAAGCCGATATTACAGAGAGATGGTTAGCCCATGTGGCTATGCCACGGCTTAACCGGCTTAACCACGGAATCTCGTTGTTCAGAAAAAAGGAGAATAGCAATGAAGTGTGCGCACACGATTACAAGAGCAGTGTTGCTGCTGGTTTTAGTCATTGGGGCCGGCTGCGGTTCGGTGGGCAATCCGGCGGACATACAGGCATTCGCCAAGCCCGACGTTGTTGACGTTACAGCCGAGAATTACATTCTGCAGCCTCCCGACGTGATTGAGGTACACTGCTCAAAAGTGCCGGAAATTCACCTGCAGGAGCAGTTCATTCGTCCTGACGGCAAGATTAGCTTTGAAGCCCTGGGCGAGATGCAGGCCGCAGGCAAGACTATTGGACAGCTATCCGATGAGCTTGAAAAGAAAGTCTCGGACCTGTACAAGCTGGTGGATGAAAACCCGATAGACGTTCGCGTTACGATCTCTCGAAGCAAGCTGTTCTACGTTGAGGGGCAGGTCTATGTCCCCGGCGCGAAGATTTTCAGTGGACGAGATACGGTCTATACGGCTATTTCGGAAGCGAAGACTAACCCGATGGCCTGGGAGCAGAAGACTCGCGTCATTCGTCCGTCCCGCGATCCGAATGTGGAGCCCAAGATATTCATAGTGGATTTCAGGAAGATGATGTGTGAAGGGGATCTCAGCAAGGATGTCCTCTTGCAGGAAGGCGACATAATCTATGTTCCAGCGACTTTCCTGGCGCGCATAGGAATGGTGGTAGAAGAGTTCGCCAGGCCGGTCGGTCGGGCCTTCTCGACGGTCAATGTCGTTACCGGTCCTCCGTCGTACCGTTGATAAGCGCCGGTATCGTAGGGGCCGAGAGGCTCGGGTGTTGAACGGGACGTTCCCGGAGAGCGTGGAAGTGTTCAAAAGAAAGACACTTAGATTTATTCATCTTGCCGGCACAGTGTGGTTTATGTTGTGTGTCGGGTACGTTTTGGCTTTAGCCCTGCATCAGGCTGGCGTGAGATGGTGGGTCTTGTTCTCTCTGTCCGGGCACGGCCTTTTACTTGCATTCATTCTGATGAGTCTGTATCTGTTTGCGATTTTCAGGGGCGTTAGCAGCAGCAGCCAGATGCACCAGATAGAGCACCCTCTGACCAGCACGGGCTTCTACACGGCATTCTATGTCACGATTCCGTTTCTGGGCGGCCTGGCCGGATGCCTGGCAATGATCGGCGTATGCACGATAGTGCGGCAGTTCTTTCAGGGTATTGCGCTCGGGACGTTGGCTGCGACTTTTCTTGTTTGGGTGATAGTGGATCCGGCTGCCGGCGTCCTTGAAGTCTGGTTGTCGGGCGGGGCCAGAAGACACCGTGCACGGAGAGTCGCCGAGGCGAAATTGCTGCGAGAAAAAGAGCATGAAGAGCGAGAGCGCCTGTTGGCCGATATTCTGGAGAACGAAGACCGGCAGAGACGAGAATGGGCCGAATTGCTCAAGCCCCAGGCTGAGAAGCTTGCCGACTTGCTGAGGGCCGAGAGGATTGACTTTGAGGCTGCCGAACGTCAGGCCGCGGACATCGGCGCGAGCGCCTGGCGGATCGGGGGCATCGGCTGCATGAGGCTGCTTCGAGAAATGGCGATTGAAATATGCAAAGGAAAAGAAGGAGGGCGTACATTTGTCGATTACATCTCGGTTTGGTGGGATGGCATTGGGAACTGGCGCAATCCCTCCGTACCCCGAACGGCAAGCCCGTAACGACCTTGCCTGCGATTTGCTATTCTCAGTAATGACGCCCAGGGGGTAGAAAGAGCCACATCCGTGCGATGCTCTTTCTACTCACCCTGTGCTGTAGTCACAACCAAGAAATCCATTTAAGCTACAGCGTCCTTCTTCTTCTCAACCATCCGACAAGACCGACGCCGAGGCTGCCGAGGAAAATGGCCCCCGGTGCGGGAATGGTTGGATTCACGGAACCGATCTCAGCCGTTATGTAAAGTCCCATTAGGAAGATGTTGTCGTCGTCCGATGTATTGCTCGTGAAGAGCGTGAAAGACGTATCTCCCAAACTGAGAAAAGGTCTGAGGTCATATAGCTCGTCGTCGGCTGCGCCGGTGTCGTACGGGCTGGCCGGATTCGTGAGTGAATCACCAATGCCGCCGGCCGTAATCAGTCCGCCGTCATAGTAGCCACCGTCATCGAGGCCTCCTGCCGAGGATGTAAGGCGATCGCCGTTGACATCCACGCTTGAAACCTGGCTTCCAGCAGTGCTGAAGCTGATGGCGAGCGACATATTCGCGACGAACGATGCATCCGTGGGGTCAGTCAGAGGGTCGGCGAAGTTGACGACTGTCGTCTCGCCGTCTGTGTGCTGGCCGCCGTCGAGCAAAGTGACGCTGGCTTCGGGCAGAGAGGCAAGCTCATAGACAATTGCCAGAACCTCGCCGTCTATCCTGTTGTTCAAGCTTGTTTCGCTGACGCTCCAGGAGTAGCTTGGTCCGCCCGTTGCCAATGAGCTAACCAGAGAGGTGACATCTGCTCTTCCGGTGTACCACCGCCCGATGTCTGCCCTGCCGCTTACGGCCCCGACTATGGTGTCGTAGTTGTTGACGGGATTTCCGGCGAGAGTTACGCCGGCACCGTTATAGTCCGCCGTAGTAATCGGGCTGTTAGAGTACCACGGATAAGGCGTGCCTGCACTGTAGAGGTAGGCAGCCAGAATCGTTGAGCCGGTTGGGATTTCGGCCAGGATATCGCCGACGGGGCTGTTGTTGCTGCCGACGGCGTCAATTGACAACCCCACGTTTCCAGTCCATATCCCAATTGGGCTGAGCGAGGCGCTTGCCCGGGGCGCTGCCATACTCAGTGCAAATAAACAAATAAACAATAGTAGTATTAACCTTTTCATTATGTAACCTCCTTATTAGTTACAGCGATCTTCTCCTTCTCAACCATCCGACGAGTCCGACGCCGAGACTGCCAAGAAGAACGGCGCCGGGAGCCGGAATCACGGTGGTGGTCAGGGTAACCCTCGTCCGGTCAAGCTCTCCGCCGTTTCCGAGGAGGACCATATCGAACACCGCCGTTCCGTCAACCAACGGAGCAGTGGCACTAAAGCTGAAGCTGCCGGTTACCGGGCTGTCACTCGCGGTCCACGAGCCGATAATGGTCTGGCTCAAAGGACTTACGGCAAACGGAGCATCCGTTCCGGAAAGCGTCAACGTGATATTGGTCAACGTCTCCACGCCGCCGGTTATCGCGGCGACGATGGCGTCTTCAATTGCGGAGCTGCCCGATCCGACGTTGTTGAACAACGTTCCGCCGGTGCCGCCGGTAATGGTGCTTGCCTGGTTGCCGGGGTCGCCTTCGTACGTATTGCTCCCGTCGATACCGTCGCCGGCCCCGTAGGTGTTCAGGCCGAACGTCAAGATGCCCTGGCTGTTCAGCGAAGCAAGCGTGTTGGCCAAGGACGGATACCAGCCGACCGGCGAGGTGTCATCCTGGCTTGCCGGGCCGCTGTGCCCGTAGATATCGCCGGCCCAGATCAAGATCTTCTGAGCGCCGGCGCGACCGCCGAAGTCGAGTCCGGCGGTAGCCGTGTCGGTCCAGTGATCTGCAATCTGCGTCAAAGACATCATCTGCTCTTCCGGTCCATCGTTGCCGCCGCCGGCGGTCATGCCGTCTATCGCGGCTTGTATGGCGGCCTGATTGTCCGTAAAGGACTGATGGAGGTTTACACCCGCCGTTTGATACACGCCGGCGTCGGTGTAATCCTTGTAGTCGGCAACTGCATACTGTACGCTTGTGCCGGGGTACGTGGTTGCAATCGCGGAGAAGATGCCGCTGAATGCGGATTGGATACCGGCGATTTCATCCCACATGCTTCCCGTCGTATCAGTCAGGAACAGCACGTCAGCCTCGCCGGTGCCTCCACCGGTAATATCGATGGAGTAGTTGAGGGTATAGTTTATGGTCTCGCCCAGGGCGTGCACGCCGGATACGCTATCGGGGCTCAATGTCCCCGTAATAGTGGCGGATGCCGCCGCGGTCATAAGACCAGACATTAACAAAAGCACAATAAACTTCTTCATTGTCCAAGCCTCCATTCTTACATACTGACCTGGAAGCATTTTGCTCTCCAAGGCGAATAACTCCACCCTGAGCCGCAATGCTTTACATTTTCATCACTTCAATTTCGCCTATGCCTACAGGCTCCGCCGTCTCCTGAGCCAGCCTACCAGACCGGCGCCGAGACTGCCGAGCACGACCGCGCCGGGAGCAGGGATGGCAAATATTTGGCCCTCTACTGTCCCCGTGGCGCTTGAACCTGCTATGTTGTCGCGCAGCAGCCTATAGAGATTGGTGTGCGCTGATCCTGTAAAGGAGAAGTCGATATCAAAACCGGCGACTTCTGCAGCTTGAATGTCGTCAAGCACCTGCGAGTAACCGCCGGTCAGGCTCAAAATGTCCAGATCGTCGTTTGGTTTTGAGTAGGCCATATACGTCGTTCCAACTGTGAGCGCACCGCCCCTGTCAAGTGCGGCACTCATGACCGTGCCCATAACGCCGGTATCGTCGGTAATTGTCAGGGGGCCTAATGGGAGCAATCTTGCCGTGATAGCACCGGGGGTAACGACAATATTGGTCAGCTTCATTGTCGGCAAACCCACGCGATCAAGGTACACTGCATCCCCAGGGGCGTCATCAACTTCGATGCCCGTGGGCGTGAAACTCAAGGTCCACACCCCTGCATTATTCGCAAGAAGCCACGAAGGAGCGGTCCCGGGCGCCGTGCTGAAATGCAAAGACGGCGTCGCCGTCGCGGCGGATGCCGTTAATATCAATATTAGTGTTCCGAAAAGTAACCTTTTCATTATTATATCTCCTCATAACAAAGAGTTTTCATCCTTAAAACAACATTACATCAACCTCCTGCGGCAAAGGGCCTTGCGCGCATAGGCCCTTCGTTAAAGAGGGGATAGAGTTTCTTGCCAAGACAGGAGGGCCGCGGGCCAGGCTCGAAAAAACAAATGCGGGTGAAAAACAAACACAATGCTCGGTTGCGCAGGCCGAGCATACGGTCGAATTGCTTATGTCTGACGCTGCCGGTGCTGCGGCGAATTGGGGCCTTGCGCAATGCGCACGCCCTGAGTCATCGCAACTACCCTGACAGTTCAGCAGTGATGATAAACTATGGTGATGATTCTGTGTGAGGTTTGCTTTTCCGGTCAAGTGGGACGCTGCCTGGGGGATTGCCGAAAGTCCCGTTTGTCCGAGCCACAATAGTCCGGCTAAGCTCGCCAGCCAAATCCTCCGATCATTTACGAAAGAAACGCAGAGAAAGCCCGTCAAGACCATAAAGATGGCAGCCGGGACGGCGGGCAGCGGTCTGGTCCCTTCGGGTCGAGCATCGCGCTCGGCGGGCTGCACCGGCGGATCGAGAAGCTCCTTGCCGATGCGAGCCAGATATGTATTACCGGCGCCATCGGCCTGATCAAACGCCGACGCAGCGCGGCAGCCCGCATCGGAGCCGCAGAAGACGGGATATGAGGGATGCAGCGTGCCGTAGTTGTCAACGGACTGCGCGCCGCGCGCACCTATTGCGAGGCTGAGCAACAGGATCAATGTCAAGCGTCTGCATCGTGCCTTTGCAGGCATTTACCGTCTCCTTACGGAGCAATTGCAAATCCATTTTTACGCAAAACACGGCCACCCTCCCGGGGGTAAACCGAAGATGGCCTCCTCCTTTCGGAGTCACATCATTGGACGCCATTCAACAGACAAGTCGTTTACCTGTCAAGAAAAAATTCCAAGAATTCTGAAAAAAACAGAATATTACGGCAGTAGTCGGCTATTCCATAACCGTCCGAGAAACAGGCACACTCTACGAAATCGGATGCATACGGATAGGGGGGTACCCACGGGGGGGTACAGTCTGCCCCTGCTGCCGCTATACTGCTGAGCAACTGTTGGCGTGAATTTCAAGCGGTTCTGCAATCCTGCAAAAGCCTTCCGAACGCCGGAATGGTGGAGCAAAAGTCCGCTGCGCCGTCGATCCGCCCGCCGCCACTAAGAGCAAGGCAGTTCTCGGACGTTGATGGCCGCGCTTGCTGTCATGGGACGATGCGGTCCAAGCCGCTTCTTCCCGGCGTATTCCCGCGAAGGGAATGGATTCTCCGGCTTGATAACTCCCGGCTCCAGCCCCAACGTGTGCTAAATGCGGGAGGTGCGCGTGTGCCGACCAAGTGGACGGACTCGCTGGTTAAGTGTGGGGGGTAAGCAGACGATGTTTCTTCTGTGAAGAAAGTATATTCCGGCAAGGAAAGGCAATGACGTGAATACTCGTAAAGTCTTGCTCATAAGTAAGTTAGCGATAGTCCTCCTTTTGGTCTATACGGGCGGCTCGACCGTGCTGGTGCGTCGTAATTCTGCGGAATTGTTTCTGCCTGCACCGGCGGGCGGCAGTGAGAATGAAGGGCCGGCTCAAGAAGGTGCTTCGGGGCGGGGGCTGTCCGACGATCTATCGGTTATAGTCGAGCGGGGAATATTTGGGACCGGTGGGCAGCCATCCGCCGACGGGAACGCGGGCGGTTTACCGTCTGTTGCCGGTGAGCTGGGCATCGAGTTGGTCGGCACAGTCTGCGGAAGTCCTGCGATTTCCCGCGCAATTATCAAGGATACAGGAACAAAAGCGCTTGGCCTTTACCGCCCGGGCCAGACCGTTGCCGGCGCGACAATTCAAAGCATCGAGCCGAATGCGGTCATTTTACTGCACAACGGGCGTGTAAAGGCTCTGAATCTCAAGGCCGCCGAGACCGCCCGCTTGGCCGATTCTCCGGGACCGGCTGCGGGCAAGGTCAAAGCGGCTAATCCGGCGCCATACCTGCCGGCAAATCGAGCCGGCGGGCAGTCCTCCGCCGGTTCGGCGTCAAGAATCGGGTACGTCGAGGAGATACTGAGCAAGGCGGCTATCGAGCCTTACGGTGTTAACGGAATAGTCGAGGGGCTTAGAATAACCGGCCTGGAGAAAGTTCCCGTTGCAGAGTCGCTCGGCTTGGAGAACGGAGACGTTATTCGTCGTGTCAACGGGCAGCAGTTGACCAGTCTGCAGAAGGCCTTCCAGGTCTTCCAAAAGGCAAAGTCGCAGCCGACCATGAGCATGGAGCTTTCGCGGGGCGGCGTGACAAAGGAGCTTACCTTCGATCTGCAGTGATGAAAATGAATTTGACAACCGTATGTAATCAGGTGAAACAAATGTTCACAAAGAATCCAAGAACAAATCGAGACAAACCAGCCGATCTTGCAGGGAGCCTTCTGTCGCTTACCATTTTTCTGTGCGTGGTCTTAGTCGGCTGTAAATCGAATCGCACCTCTGCTGATTCGCCGCAGGGTTTGGCGCCGGAACCTGAGCAACTGTATTCGGCGGGACATACAGGGGACCTGGGCGCTCAGTCGTACACAGCTAATGCGAGTATAGCGGAGCTTAGTGACATAGTCTCAAGCGCGGCTTCGCCGGCCTCGGCTCGTGCTGCCGCTCGTACAAGGCAGGTGGGAGACGATTCGGCGGTGGCGCCGTCGGCAATCGGCGGCGGCTCAGACTCTGCAGAGGCCCCGCGTGTTGCTGCCGAGGTCGCTGCCGGGTCGCAGACCGGTTCAAGCACGGACGAGCCTGTGTCCGGCGAGATGCCTGTGAACGCGCCCGCGCTTAATGAGCCGGGGATGGCCGACGAGCTGATATCATTAAACTTCGATAAAGTGGATATTCATGCAGTCCTCAAGACCATCGGTGACATAACGGGCATCAATTTTGTGGTTGATAAGAGCGTGACGGGTCCCATTACCGTAATGTCGCCCACGAAGATACGGCTTGGCGACTTGTACGCCACGCTTGAATCGATTCTGGACGTTCAGGGCTATGCGGCTGTTCCCGCGGGCGACCTGGTCAAGATAGTCCCCAAGACCGATGCTGCCAAGCGCAGTCTCCAGGTGCGTATCGGAAGTGATCCGGAGCAAATCCCGCTCGTCGATTCCATTGTCACGCAGATCATGCCGCTGAAATACGCCGACGCCGAGGAGGTCGGGCGGATCATTCAGCCCTTCCTTGCCGCCGATTCGCAGATGTCAACCTATGCCCGCACAAATTCCATTGTTGTTACCGATACATCCTCCAACATACACCATCTTGCAAGAATCATCGAGAAGCTTGACGTTGCGGGCTCAAAAGAGGATGCCTCCGTGTTTGCGTTGAGGTTTGCGTCGGCCCAGGTCCTCAGCGAGCAGATAGAGCGCATAATGGCCGGCGAATCTGCGCTTTCGGCATCGCCCGCGCGGAATCGAACGGACGCTCAGTCGCAGGCAGGGCTGAAAATCCTGCCTGATGAAAGGACGAACTCTTTGATTGTTGTGGCCGACGCGCACGATACGCAGACAGTCCGTGAGCTCGTGGAAAGGCTTGACGTTGAGCGTTCCATTGGTTCAAACAACGTCCACGTGGTGTATCTGCAAAATGCCGAGGCGAAGGGGACCGCTGAGTCTCTGACGGCGGCCCTGGCGAACTTGAAGGTATCGGGCGCGATTGAAGCCGCCCAGGGCGTTCAAGTAACGGCGGACCAGAGCACTAACGCCCTGGTGGTTGCCGCCTCGCCCCAGGATTTCGAGGTTGTCAGCCAGATCATAGAGAAGCTCGATATCGTTCGCGAGCAGGTGCTCGTTGAG
>Ga0315277_10002339_pt1 | contig 26494 bp, 18 predicted proteins | sample YL17G05_15_MG_FD_203695 | JGI IMG/M metagenome (GOLD analysis project Ga0315277, IMG submission 203695) | Sediment microbial communities from Yellowstone Lake, YNP, Wyoming, USA - YL17G05_15 | ecosystem: Environmental > Aquatic > Freshwater > Lake > Sediment | place: USA: Wyoming | collected... | reverse complement strand
AATGCAATCTGCCGGCGGGCTCCCGGTGGCTCAACGCCAACCTGTTCCAGGACTCGACGCGCCTCATGCTGGCCCAGAACGCGGTCGTGGCCGACCGTTACTGGCTGGAGGACTATCTTGGGTTCTATCAACTTGCCACGGAGGGTGCGGTCACGCAGACGACGATCACGGACACGAACCTGGACTCCTATGGCGGGGCTGACCTGGTCGCGGCGGATGCCTACGTCGTTGTACTCGCCATCCAGAACACGATCCGCTGTGGGCATATCACCAACTGGGACGCCGGCACCCACAAGATCACCTTCTCCAGTCTTGGGGTAGACCCCTACTACTTGAATGGCCACTACTACTATTCCATCGTCAACTCCTGGACCAGCCAGGTGCTCAACAATGAAGGAGAGTACTGGGTTGCCTATGATGAAGTCACCGGCCAGCGTGAATGCCTCGTCTGGCCTTGGGATGATGACGACCTGTCTGCCGGGGTCGCGACGGTCACGGCGACGGCTACTGCCCCCGGCATCAACTTCGGCACCTATGCCTACGGCACCGTGCAGGGGTTGACGTTCAACAAGGGATACGGCCGGTGTGTCTCCACTCAAGGGAACCATTGCCAAGTGGTGAACTGCTCCTTCCTGCACTGGTCCGCCATTGGTGAGGAGAGTACCGGCGGTGTGCTCTATGCCCTCTATGCCGGGGAAGGTTACGTGGGCGGCAGTTACTCGCTGTTCGACGGCGTTACGTTGACCGACTACGTCGGCAATGCGCACGGCATCATGCTGGGCGGGTCGGCCGAACACACACGCGTGACGAACTGCGTGATTGACTACCAGGGCGGCACCGGCATCATCAACTTCTCGAACTACGTCGAGATCAGCCGCAACGTCGTCAAGAACTGCCGGGGTCCGCACGCGAACGGCATTACGGGGGCCTACTACCACGCGAATTATGCTCTCATTGCCCACAACTACGTCTATGATTCGGCCAATAACTGCACCATCCAGGATGCTTCCAACGTCACAGTGTTCGGCAATGTGTTCGACGGCGGCACCCATCAACCGAGCGGATACGCCTGTGTGGAATGGGCAGGGGCAGGTGATGGTTACTGGCGAATCATCAACAATACGCTCGTGGGCGTGAATACAGGCGTTTGCCTTCACCGGGAAGGCACGCACTGGGATTCCGTGGTGGTGATGAACAACTTTCTCATGGATGCTCAGTTCTGGTATGAGAATCCCACGACCCACACCCATAATCGCTACCTGGGGGCTCCTCAATACTATGACTTGGACGCCACAGAGAGTCTGACGACGATGGCGGCGGCCATCACCAATTACGACACGCAGACTTATACGCCCGTGGCAGCCGGTCCCCTGGACGGGTACGGCGCCGATGTCAGTTCCTACCTGGATACCGCCGCGTGGCCCGACTACGACTTCGACGTGGACATCGCGGGCAACCCGATCAACTGGTCGAGTGGTGTGGAGATCGGGGCCTATCAGTTGGGCAGTCCCCCGCCGACGCGACACTGGCTTTTACTGAGGAAACCATGATGGGACGAAATCTGCTGGCTATCATCCTGATTCTCCTGCTCGCCTCCCTGTGTTTCGCTTCCTGGGAATTTGAGGAGGGCGCCGAGTACGTCTACCTGAACGACGACGCCAAACTGACGCTGCCCAACGCGGACTTCACGGTGGGCGGCTGGTTCAAGTTGGACGACAACACCGGCACCGGCTCTCAGGGCCTGGTCGGTTGGTACGACGGGGCCGGGACGAGCGCCTGTGTAGCCTTCAATATCTACGAGCACAGCAACGGCACGAGCCCCGACAAGCTGGAAGTCGTTCTCTGCAATCCCACCAGCAGTTGGAATGTTTTCCTCAGCTCGACCACGCCCGGTACGAGCACCGACTGGCAGCACGTCCTCCTGGAGCGTGACGCCGGCATGTATCGCGTCTATGTCAACAATGTGAGCGTGGCCTATAGCAACTTCGGTGGGTACGGCGCGGTCGATGAAGATTCCGTGTGGAAGTTCGGAGTCAATCTGGGCGGCTACCTTGCGGAGTGGGCTAAGTGGGATGTGGCCCTGTCGTCTGACCAGCGGGACCATCTGCGCGGGGCCGGCACGGGTGATGCGGGCGACCCTTGCACCCCCGACAACATTGGGGCTACGCCGATCTGGTACTGCGACATGTACGACGCCTTCGACTGCCAGGTGGGTGGCTTGACGGTGACAAACAACAATGCCACGACGGACACCCTGCACCCGGTTTCCTACGCGACGGCGCCGGCGAAGGCGGGCACACCCAGCCCGGCGGATGCGGCCACGGGCCAGTCTATTACTGTCGATTGTTCCTGGGCGGCGGCCAGCGGTGCCACCAGTTACGACGTGTACTTCGGCACCGATTCCACCCCGGATGAGACGGAGTTCATCGGCAACCAGCCCGGCCTGACCTACGACCCCGGCACCTTGGCCTATTCGAGCATCTACTATTGGCGGATCGACACGAAGAACGACGTGGGCACCACGACGGGCGACGTGTGGCACTTCCACACCGCCGATCCGCCCATCACCATCGTCAGTTACACCACCGCCACGAATACCGCGTCCAATCAATGGTCTTGCGACAAGCCGGCGAGCGTCCAGGACAATGACCTGCTCCTGGCCTTCGTCGCCTTCGACCGCAGCGGCACGATCACGAAACCGGACGGCTGGACGGCCCGCATCACGCAGAGTACGACCGTGGAGACGGACCTCTCGACCGGCATCTACTGGAAACTGGCCGACGCCAGCGAGGAGCCGGCGAGTTATCTGTGGGCGATCAGCAGTTCGGGCTACTCCGCCGGCGGGATCGTCTGCCTGCGCGGGGTGCATCAGTCACAGGTTTTCGATGTCGGTCCTGGCTATGTGACCGGCACGAACTGGAACAATAATGGAGCCTGCCCCTCGATCACGACGACCAGTATGGGGGCACGGTATTTCACCTGCTTTGTCTTGACGAACGAGGCCACGGGTCCCACCGCGCCTTCGCCCACCACGGCCACTTTCAGTGCTCTCAACGGCAGCGGCGGCTCGCCTGGGATCAACGTCATGGTCTCCTCGGCGACGAAAGTGAGTCCGGGCGCCACGGGCGCTCTGACCTGGGGTCTCTCGACCTTCGATAATCAGGGCGAATGGCACGGCTATCAAGTGGCGCTCCGGTCGGACGATATTACTGGCTCGGCCGCGCACCCGCGCGGGGCGATGCTCCACAATCAAAGGAGACGTAGCGAATGAAAACTTGGCGCAGTATCCCGATGGTTCTGACGACGATCATTCTCCTGGCGGCGACGGCCTGGGGCGTCCTCACGAAGCCCAACGCCGCGACGGACGTGAAAGTGTATTTCTACGCCACGGACCCCAACGGCGAGCCGAACACGTCCCCCGTCCTGACGGATTATGACATCTACTACGTCGAGGAAGGTGCGGCCATGTCGGCTAAGGTCGATCTGACGGCCCTGGCGGCGGCCGACACTGCCCATACGGACAATAAGGGCTACCACGTCGGGCAGGGCAGTATTCGGGTGGACTTCCCCGATGCGGCGTTCGACGGCGGCGTAGGCAAGACGGTCGAGTTGATTCTGGTCGATGTAACCGGCAGTCCCAAGGACGTTATTTTCCCGATTACGGTCCAACTGGGCGCGGTCGTCGATGTTCGGGCCTGGAACGGGACGGCCATTCCGGCGGTCTACACGGCGGGTTATCCCATCGCGACGATCAAGGACGGCACCGGCACCGGCGAGCTCGACACGGCCTCCGGCGTGGTGCAGTCCAATATGGTGCAGGTCAACGGCTCGACGAACGGCATTGCGAACTGGGTCAAACTCTTCTACTCCCACTGGGCGACCGTCTTCGACGATGGGAACGATGTCCTCAACAGCCGGGATGTGGCCCTCTCCAAGAGTGTCCCGTTGGCGACGTTGACGGGCGGCTCGACCATTCAGGTCGATGCGAGCGGCTACGCGAAAACCTCCGTCGGCACGGGGATCGGCCAACTCAACATCACGTCGGGCGTGGTGGATGGCAAGGTGGTCGCGGGTAATGACAACGTGGTCCTCGATGTGAACACGGCCGACTTCTTCGCGGTCAACAGCGGCAAGACCTACGCGACCTCCGTGGCTGGTTCGGTCGTCAAGGAGACGGCGGACAATGCGGCCGGGGCGACCCTGACCCTCAATCAGATCGCCGACGCCGTCCACGACGAGGCCCGCGCTGGACACACGACGCCGGGTACGTTCGGCGAAGGAGTGGCCAGTGTGCAGGGGAACGTCACGGGCTCCGTGGCCTCCGTAACCGGGGCGGTCGGATCCGTGACGGGCGCCGTGGCTTCGGTGACGGCCGGCGTCACCCTGGCCGATAACGCCATCACCAACGCCAAGATTGCCACTGATGCCTTCGGAGCGGACGAACTGGCCGCCAGTGGTGCCGCCGAAATCGCCACCGCATCGTGGGCGAACGCACAACGGACGCTGACGGCGTTGGATGAGGACACGACGGCGCTGGACCTCGACAGCACGAAAGTAGCGGCTACGGTCGTGTGGGACCCGGACGATGCGCAGGACGTGGCCGATGCCGTGGTCAACACCATCCTTTCCGGTTCGGGCACACCGGGCAGTCTGAAGTGGTACATCAAGCAAATCTGGTCGCGGTCCTGGAAGTAAAAGTAAAGGAAGGGAATGACTATGTGGTTTGCGGGTTTAATCCCATTGATAACCGGCCTCCTCACGGCGCGGTACGCGAAGAAGAAGAAACAGACCGTGGACTTGAACACACCCAACTACGCGTCCACCGAAGTCCTACTCTCGCAGGATGAGATTCGTAGGAAGGCTCAGAATCGCGTCAATAGAAGGTCCACGAACATCACCGGCGGCTTAACGGGCAGGCCGACCTTGGGAGGGGGAGCCCTGTGGCCTATCTAAAGTCGATTCTGGTTGCCATCCTGTTCGGCGTGGCGGTGCAGGCCACGACGCTGACCCAGCCGCGCAATAGTTTCCTCGGCGGCGAGATCAGTCCGCTCATGGTGCAACGGCTGGAGACTCCGCAGTTCGAGGCCGGGTGCCGGACCCTCGAAAACATGCTGGTCGTCGGACCGGGGGCGGTGACGCGCCGGCCGGGCAGTGTCTATGTCGCCACGACGGCGGGGGATGGTCCCGCGCGATTGGAGCCTTTCGTCTACAGCGAAGCCGATGCGTACATTCTGGAATTTACGAATCAGAAGCTCCGGTTCTATCGGGATACCGGACAGGTCTTGAGCGGGGTTTCTCCCTATGAAGTGAACACACCCTTCACCACGGGGGAATTGTTCGGCCTCCAGATGTACCAAAGCGCCGATGTCATGTATATCGTAGACGCGAATCATTTGCCGCAGAAGTTGAGTCGGTTGGGCCATACGTCCTGGACCATCGCCGATGTGAATATCACCACGGGGCCATTCCGAGAACAGAACATCACGACCACGTCGGTAACACCGAGCGCCGTCACGGGTCCGATTACCCTGGATGCGAGTACCAACATCTTCGACGCCAACCACGTCGGCGCCCTGTGGAAGATCAGCCACGTCATGCCCACCCAGACCGTCTCGGGCACCTTCAGTGGCACCGGGCAGAGTGCGAGCGCGGTAGCGGGCACGACGGCGCCCTATTCCTTCCAATTCACCGCCACCAGTTTTCAGGGGACCATCAAACTCCAAGTCAGCTATGACAATGGCACGTCCTGGGTGGATAACTACACCGCCGTCAATGCGGCGGCCGTGACGATGGATGCGAACTCGACGGAACTCAGCGACTTCGGGCAGAATGTGCTTCTGCGCGTCGCCTGTACCAATTTGGCGAGCGGCAGCGTCAATTATGAGTTGGACATCGACAGCTACGTGCATTCCGGGATTGTCCGGCTGACGGCGCGCGTCGATGCCAACGAAGTCGACGCGAACGTACTGGACCGGCTCGGTATCGCGCTGGAATCGACTACGCTGTGGGCGGAAGGGGCGTGGAGCGTCTACCGGGGTTATCCCAACGCCGTGACCGGCCATTTCGGGCGCATCGTCTACGCCAAGGACCTGACGGCCTGGTGGAGCCACGTGGAGAACTTCGAGGATTTCTCCATCAATTTCGGCGCGGACGATGAGTCGTTCACCTGGATAATGAGCCAAGCCCGCCAGAACCCCATTCGCTGGCTGATCGGGGAGCGCAGCCAGAACATCATCGCCGGCACGCTCGGCAAGATCATGGACCTGCGACCACTCGATGAGTTGAGCGGATTCACGGCGGCGAACCCTCCCAAAGTTGCCAGTTCCAGCGCCATCGCCTGCGGACTGGTCTATCCGGCGGTGGCGGAAAGTGTGGTGCTCCTGGCGGACCGCACTGGCCGGCATATTCACGAGTTGGTCTACGACAACGCGGAACAGACCGTCACGGGCCCGGACCTGACGCAGTTGGCGCAGCACGTCACCGGGACGGGGATCGTCCAGATGGCTTTTCAGAAGACGCCGTACCCGGTTCTCTGGTGCGCGCGGTCGGACGGGGAAATGGCGACGCTGTACTACAACCGCTCCTACGGGGTCGCGGCGTGGAGCCGGCAGGTGACGGACGGCGAGTATGCCTCGGTCGCTACGGTCCCTACGGAGAACGGTTTCGACCGGGTCTGGGCCGTCGTGGACCGGGGCGGCCACTACTACGTCGAATACTTCTCCGACCTGGATATGGACGCCGTTGCCGATGATGCCTACTATCTGGACAGCGGCCTGAGGTGGGACGGCGGCGCGGCCGTCGATGTCAACCACATCACCACGGCGAATCCGGGGGTTGTGACACTGGCGACTTGGCCGGTCAGTCTGGTGCATGGGATAGAGGTGCCTTTGGCGGACGGGGCGCAGGTCCGCATCGAATCCGTCACCGGCATGACGGAAATCAACGAGAGAGTGTTCACGGCCGCCAGTTGCAACGTGGGAGCGAAAACCCTGGCCTTGAAGGATGCGGCGGGCACCACGAACTGGACCACGGCCGGGTACACCACTTACACCTCGGGCGGGACTCTGGAAATAGTAGACAACACCTTCGCGGGCCTGACTCACCTGAACGGCGAGACGGTGTCCGTGTTGGGTGATGGAAGTTATTACGGCACGGCAGTCGTCACGGCCGGCGAGATCACCCTGACGGATTATTACAACCATGTGGCGGTCGGTCTGCCCTATACCTCGACGGTGACGCCCATCGAGATCGACTTTGCGACGGCGGTTCAGTCTACGGCGCCTTATATGAAACGAATCGTGGGTCTGTACGTGAATGTCTACAACAGCATCGGCGGCAAGTACGGGCCGGACGCCACGCAGTTGCGGGAGATCCCGTGGCCCCGGACGGCGAGTGCGACCACGTTCGCCACGGGTCCGGAGCCTAAGACCGGCGCGATCGTTCTGCCTCCCTTCGCCGGTTTCCGCCGGGAAGCGACCTTCACACTGGTGCAGGACGTACCTTTGCCCTTCACGTTGCGGGCGGTCACGCCTTTGTATGAGGTGAATCAATGAGTTACGGAGAAGCTATGCCCGGCGGCGATACCTTGGGCAAGGGCGGGTCCAGTTACGGCGGCGGCATGGCCGGGGCCGGCAGCCTGATCGGCACGGGCATTCAGTCGATGTCGATGGTGAAACAAGGCCAACTCACGGCCGCCGGCTACACGTCGCAGGCGAAAGCTCTGGAAATGGCCGCCGCCGAAGTGCGCAAACGCCGCAAATATGAGATGTGGCGCAACGAGGTCTACGGCCGGCGGCTGGTCGGCCAGCAGATGAACACATTTGGAGCCTTGGGCGTCGAATTGCAGGGCACGGCGATTCAGGACTTGGCGGATACGATGCGGGAACTGACGCTCGAAAAGCTCATGGTGGCCCGGAACGCCAAGGCGGAAGCCACCGCCTACGACGTGGCGGCGAAAGACTTCCGGACGGCGGCGAAAAAGACGAAGCGGGCCGCCACCATCGGGGCGTTCGGTAACTGGATGCAAGGCGTGTTCTCGACCGGATTCGGGGGGAAGTAGAGTTTTGACCTTATGGCAGTAGCAATCAAAATTCCGTTCTCTCAGGAAGTTCCAAACGCGGAGCACGCTTTGGCGTACCGACCGGGCGCGATGGCGGCGGCCGGGGCAGAAGCCCGCGTGTGGGGCGCCGTCGGCGAAATCGGCGGCAAGACGGCGACGGCGTTTGATGAGTGGGACCGTCGGCGGGATGAAATGGAGCTGGTGGACGCCAAGGTCGCTTTCAGCAAAGCGGCGAACGACGATCAGATCACTTGGCAACAGCGGACGGACCTTGACCAGCGCGACGAGAAGGGTCTAAGCGGCTTCCGGCGGGCCGGGACGGAGTTTGGTGCTGCACGAGAGAGTCACGCCAAGGAGATCGGGGCAACCTTGAACCGCCGGGTCCGTGACCGATTCATGGCCTACGCCAAACCGGCGGGCGCGGAATGGACCGAGAGACTCAATCTCGCCATGATCGACCGGGAATACAAGTTCAACTTCGACAAGCTCAAGGACGATACGTCGAACGCGATTGCTACCGGCGACGCGGACCTGCCTGACGAGTTGGCAAAGACGGCGCACGAATGGCTCCGGCCGGAAGATTGGCAAACCTATGCGGATTTCCAGAATGAGGAGCGCGTGTCCGATTTTATCCGGCGCGGGATGCCGGAACTGGCCCTGGCGAACCTCGACGCTGATCCGACCATCTTTGGGGATAAGAAAAGGTGGGACGCCTTACACCTGGACGCGGAGCGGGGCCAGCGGATCATGGCACTTGACGCGAAAGAGAAGTTGACGGCTCTCAAAGAGAAAACCAAGACGGAATTGATGCTCGGGATTCTGCATGGTGACTATCTGACGGAAGCCGGTGGGTTCGATAGTAGAGCCCTGGAGAATGCCGCGAAAGCGGGCCTGATCGACGCGGCAGAGTTGGAGCATTACTACACCATCGCGACGAAGCCGCCTCCTATCCAGACGGACGACGACGCCTTCTTGGCAGTGTCTACGGCGATTGCGGACGCCAAAGCGGGGCGCCTGCAGATCGGTAAGAAGGGCGAAACCCCGTTCGAGCAGGCACTCGGTATTTTTCGCGAGAACGCGCCTTGGATTTCAGCGGAGCACCGGCAGAAGTTCATGGACGCCATTGCCGACATCGGCAGTGAAACGAATCAGATGGAGCCGTTCTACGAGCAGCAGTTTAATCAACTGTTCCGGGTCGAAGCGCAGGACGAAACCATCGGGTTCGATGAAGCGACGGTCCGTCACCAGAAACGGCAATTCGCATCGTGGGACTTCTTCCGCAAGAATCCGGGCGCGACGCCAGCCCAGATACGGGAATTTCACGACCAGTTCTTCAAGTCGGCAGAGCAGACGGTACGCCAGCAGTTTTACCAGAAGCTCGGCCTTCTCAGGTGGGTGCCTTGGGTTCGTTGGATTGCCGCCCCTGCCGCCGCGCGAATCGGCGAACGCGCATCGCAACAAGAGCAACAACAGGCGACGCAACCATCCGCCAAGATACCCGAAGCAGCGCCACCGGGCTTTGAGGACCTGTGGACCGGGCCGTTGGCTCTCAGTGACGAAAAGAAGGCCAAGGTCCTCTACTTGGTCAGTAAGAAAGTCCCACCCGACATCATTCGTGAGAGTCTCCGATAATGGATAAACTGGATGCTCTTATTGAACAGGTTGACCGCGGGGCGGGTCCTGACCGCCTCGATGCCCTGATTGCCGCTACAGACAGACTGGACGGGCGCATGACTGACCAGCCGGCGGACCATCGCTCAGATCAGGAAAAAGCGGCCCGTGTGCTCGAGCCTTCCTTCAACGGGCAATCCATCGGCGTCACCCTCGGGGATATGGGAATCTCGACCGACTCCTTGCCGGTTCTGGACCCGCAATACGAGCGCAACCTGCCGGACAATCTCTACGCCGAGGCCATGTGGGGCCCGTTCTTTGGCTCGGCTGACCCTTCGACGTTGATCTCGGAAGCCGTGCCAAAACTACCGAAGCCTTCAATGGTCCTGCCCGAACAACGCGGGTTCATGGCGAAAGTGGCAGAGAGTTGGCGGCGCGGGGATCACGAAGTCTTGTCGGGCGTCGCGGCGTTCGACGCCATCTACCTGGGCAAAGGGGATACGCAACGGGCCATTCGGACTCGCCAGCAGATCAAAGCTCAGGGTGTACTCGACCCCATCGACGGCAGCTTCATGGCCGACCTGGTGTACGGCGCCGCCAACATCGGCGGGCAGATGGTCCGGGAGATGTGGGAGTCGGTGCCGGAAGCGGCGGCTGGGGCGGGTCTCGGGGCCGTGTCTGGCGCGATTGCCACGGGTCCGGCCGCGCCGGTCGGTATGGTAGCCGGCGGGCTGGCCGGGGCGGGGACGGGCCTGACGGTGGGTATGGTGGACTATATGTTCCGGTACGCGGCTGGCTCGATGGCTGCTGACATGATTGCAGAGGGCGAAAACCCGGCCGTCGCCAAATGGACGGCACTGGTGGGGGCCATTCCTTACACGGCCATCGAATTTTACGAATTGAAGGCCCTGACGCCCCAGATCAAGCGTGAGTTGGCAGCCGTCACGCAGAAGAGTGTGGCGGCCCTGGTCAAACGCGCCGCCAAGGTCTACGCCGGCCGCTGGACGCAGGAAACCTACGAAGAGGTCGCACAGGAAGCTATCACCATCGGCGTCGAAGATATGACCGCCGTACTGAATAAGCACGGCGTCGCGGTCGAAGAAGGTTATCTGCGGGACCGGGCGAACCGGCTATGGGAAACCTTCAAGCAGTCAGGGAAGGCTATGGCGCTCATTCCCCTGCCCACGGCGGCTATTGAAGTGGGGGCGGGCGTCGCTGGCAGACCGGGACGGGCCGTTGAGCCACGTCCAGCCTACGCGCCACCCTATGCAGCGGAGCAGTCGGACGCGGACCTTGTGCGGACGGCGAATACTCGCTACGCAGAACTGGATACTGCCCGGCACGGCGAATGGACCCCGGACATCGACCCCAAAACAGGTTTTCCAAAAGCCACCAAAGGCAAGCGCGACAAATCAAAGATGCGGTTCCTGTCGCCGTTAGAAAAGGTGGAATACGAGTTTCTGGAAGCTAACAAGAACAACCCGGAAGCGCTCCGCAGAGGATGGCGTCCGCAAATCAGATCAATCATGGATATCGCGGCAGCGGCCAGCAAGGGACTGCCGGAAGAGAACATTCCCATCGTCGGGGAAAGTGAGGCCCAAAATGCCGAAGCAGTTGGAAAACAAACTGAAACGCGAGGCGCAGGAGAAGGGGTTCAAGCCGGGCAGCCGGCGCTATCGGGCATACGTGTGGGGAACATTGAACAATTTGGGGCTCCTGCACCGGAAGGGAAAGTAGGCGCCGCCCCGCTGTCGTACAGTGACTTGATGGTTCTCGAAGAAGCGCGACCGGGGGCCACGGTCGAGGAGGGCAATCTTGTCCAGAATATCAATTCCGGGATCATGCGTCTGCGGACGAAACAGGATGCCACGGGTCGGCGACTGTCGAATGCGGAGATCCGGACGGTTGTCAAATCTGTATTCGCGGCGAAAGAGAAGTTGCGCGCCATGCGGCAAGGTGTCGAAAAAGCCGAAGGTGCAGCCGGCGTACCAGCCGAAGGTGAAACCGTTGTGGCCGGACGCACTGAAGCGGCTGCGAAAAGACCGCAAGCCGAAGGGGATGTTTACACCCGGGCCGCGTTCGATAAGTGGTGGTCTGGGATGGATAAGGGCTACCGTGACGCCTACCTGAAAACGACAGAGGATCAAGCCGACGAATATCTCGGGCAAGAGGATGAGGAGTATCAGGATATTCTCGACCGCATCGGCGAACTCGAAGAAGCCGACGTGCACGGGAATAAGGCTGAGATTGACCGGCTACAGGGGGTGCTCGACCAGAAAAAGGCCCGTATGATTCTGGTACTGGAGAAATCGCAAGCGGCCCATGCCGTCAAAGGGGAACTGGCGCCGTCTATGGCGGACGGATACAAAGCGGGTGTGTACGCCAAGTCCATTTTCGAGGGCGGGGAAGTCAAGCCGGGCGACGGGGCCTGGCGGTCGATGGGGCAAAGCGAATTCAATCGACTGCTGGCGGGTGAAGCCCTGGGCGGGCCGGAAAAAGCGGGCAAGCGCGGCGGCTGGTTTTCTTGGTTCCCGGAATTGGCGGCCATGCAAAAGGGGAAGAAGGGCAAGCCGAAATATCTGGTCGAGTTTGGCGGATTCACGACGGAAGGCGAAGCCATCACGCAGGCCGTCCGGCTCGGGGACGTCAGCGGGATATGGAAGAATGAGGGCGGCGACGCGTGGGTGAAGATGCCGATTCCGGAGCAGGCGTCCCTGAAAGCGGCACGGGTAGCCGAAGAAGATGAGGCCCTGGCTGAGTTGGAAGGTGCTCAAGAGGGTGCCCGGGTAGAAGAAGAGGTAGTGCCTCAAGGTGAGGGCCTGAGCGCCGAAGAGATCGAAGCGTTGGATTTTCTGGAGGGGCTGGAGCCCAGGGAGACCCCGGCTAAGGCCAAGCCTGCGACCACGCGGGCCGCAAAAGAGGTTCGGCGCACGCAACAACTCCTGCGCGAGCTTCTCCTTCTCACGCCCCGGCAGAAGATGGACACCATTCGCCATCTGATCAGGCGGGCCATTCAGCAATGGCCGGAATACCGCGACGCCGTCAGTCAGCCGACGCCATTACAACAACTATTTGAGGGGCATGGACGCATCTACTTTGAGAAAGACGCGCGTGGTGAGGTCAGAGGCGCGCTGGGTAATAGTCCGAACCGGGCCGCGTTGCGCAGGATGATTACGTTCAAAAAAGAGGAAGCGAAGATTAGCTGGGACGAAATCATCAGCGAATTCGCCAGCCAGAACATTGAGGCAGAGGAAGTAGGGAAAGCCGTCAGCATGAGCGGTCCCGATGATGTGCTGGCCGCCATGAACCAGTACCTACACGAGAAAAAGAAGAAGCACGGGTTGGTGGTATACGTCGTCGAGCGCCTGCGCGCGGACCCCGGCTTTGCGATGATGGCTGACCTGTACGATGCCAGCCTGACCGATGATATTCGCGCATTCGAGAAGAAGCTGGTCAAGATCGCCGCCGACTATCGCGTCATGCCGTCTGAGGTTGTCGCGGGCCTTAAACTCAAGACCCAAGTGCAACTAAAAGAAGAGGCAAAGGCGGCCAAAGCCGAAATCGGCCGGATCGCGAAAGAGGTCGCGAAGATTGTCCGTGAGGCCGTCGGCGAACAGAAGGAGAAAGGCCAAGAGGCCAAGACCGCGGCCCTGACGAAGTTGAGGCAGGAGAAGAACGAAGCCTTGGAGGTCCTGACCCAACAGTTCCGAGCACTACGGGAGCAAGAGCGGGCGCGCGTGAGTCTCCGCGACTACCGCCGGAAGCTCAAGGCGCGGCTGCAACGGCCCGTGCCCAAAACGATAGACTTCGAATACGGCGAACGCATCGAGGTCCTGATGGCCGGATTCAACAGTCTGCCGGCCGGACAGCGCAGCGTCGCCCAAATGGAAGAAGTCCTGGCGACGCGACTGGCACTGGAGGATATGGGCCGGGAAGTCCTCAAAGAGAAGAAGGCGGCGCGAAAGGCCCAAGTCGCCGGGATCGTGGGCCGGATTCTGGGCGGCATCCGGGAGCGGTTCGGCCCGCCGTCTGAGAAGATTGTCACGGGCCCGTACTTCGATACCGCCGGCCAGCGGGTGCGCCATGTCTTCGCCTGGTCGCTCAACATTCAGCGCATCTTCGATTGGCTGGACGGGGCGCAGGGGCGCTTCGACCCGAAAGGTGCGGCCTATGGCATCTATCACCAAACGACGAAGTTGACGCAACACGAAGAAGCGGGCAAGGCGGCGGTGGAAGCGCAGTTCCGCCAAGTCTGCGAAGAGAACGGCGTCACGGTCGGGGACTTCTTCCACGAATACGATCTCGACGGCGAAATCCTGACCGGCCAGCAGTTGATGGGGATTACGGCGGCGGCCATGAACCAAGATAGCCTCGCGACGGTCGTTTGGGGCAATAAGGTTAAGCCCAGTAAGATTCGCAAGGCGGAAGCCCTGCTGCCGGCGAAACTCAAGGTGATTCGCGAATACATCATGGCCCACTATGACGATAGGTTTCCGCAACTGCGGCAAGTCTATATCCAGACGACGAATCAAGACCTGCCGCGCGTTCGGCGGTACTCTCCCATTCGTCATATCGACAAGCACGGTGTCCCGGAAGAAGAGACGATGGAAGCGGCACTCAAGGGGATTGCCCTGCGGCGTCACACCGGAATTCCTCGCCAGTTCACCTACGCGCGTGAGGATATCCCGGCAGAGTGGCGCAGACCGATGGACCTGAATTTTGTCAACGTGTTTCACCGTGAAGTTGATAAAAGCGAACACTACATCGTCATGGCCGACTGGCTTAAGACGGTGCGGATGATCTTTCAGGACCGCGAGTTTCGGCATGGCATCGAGGAGAGTTTCGGCAAGGGCTTTCTGGCGGAAATTGATAGCTGGTTCGATAGGGTCCTGAATCCGGCCGTGGTCTACGGTTCGGCGCAAGGCCAAGGTGTCTTGACGCAGATATCGAAGCTGGCCCGCCGGCATCGGACGGTGGCGGCCCTGGCTATCAACGCGGCCAGTATGCTCAAGCAGGCGGTGGGTGGGATTTTGTACGCGGCGGAAGCGGGGCCGAAGCATTTCCTCGGGGCGTGTTTGCGGATGGTGAGTGAGCCTGGGACCATGTTCGAGGAAGCCTACGACCGTGATCCCCTGTTAAGACAAAGCTCGCCGGAACGGGAGACGGAAGAACTGCGGGAAGAGTTGGCGCGTCTCGGTGCGGAACGCCAATGGACAAAGTCCTACATCGCTCTGCTGCACCAGACTCTTGCCGGCTTGCGCTGGGTCGATATGTTCACGCGCGTGATTGGTCAAGACGCGATGTTCAACCGGGGTAAAGAATTGGGGATGAGCGACCAAGAGGCGGGTATCTACGCCCACGAAGCCACGGGCCGCGTTCAAGAAATGTGGCATCCGAAGGACTTGGCGGGCATGTACAGCACCTCCAATGAACTGCTGAACTGGTTTCTGCAATTCACGAAGGGGCTCAATCAAGTGTGGGGAATTTCGACCTACGATATTCCGGCATTCGTCCGCAGTCAGCAGTACGGTCGGGCGGTCGGTTCGGCAGTTGCCGTGGGGACGGTCAGCTTGCTGATCTGGGCCATCGAAAACAAGAGACTGCCGGAAGACGACGACGACCTCGTGGACCTGGCGGCCGAACAGCTATTCAGCATGATTCCACTGGTCGGGAATTCGCTGGCAGCCGCTTGGAATGGTTACGATGCGGAGAATTTGCCCTTGGTCCGTCCGGGTCTGGCTGTCATGCGCGTGGCGCACGCCAAAGACAAAGACGCGGCGGTCCGCCGGGCACTGGAGGAAATTGCGGGTTTGGCGGTCGGGTTCCCCGTGGTCGCGGAGCGGCGCCTGGTGCGGTTCGCGGAGACGGGGGACCCGTGGGAAGTCCTGGGGCGTCCGCCAAGAAAAAGTAAGAAGGGCAAGAAGAAAACGAATTTTGCTGTGCCAAAGTAAGGATGTGACCTATGAAACGACTATGTTTGGTGCTTTCGCTGCTTTTGTGTACTGCGTGCTGCGCTACAGTAAATACGATCTACCGGCCGATTGCGTACACCTGCGATGGGACAGATACGACTTTCAATTTCGCCTTTGACATCGACCTGAGCAACCAGCTCGTGGTGAGGCTGGTCGATTCCGGGGGCGTGGCACAGACGCTTGCCCTGACTACTGATTACAGCGTGACGGCCACGAATCAGGATTTCCGGGCCGGGCCGGGTGGCACGGTCACGACCACGACAGCCTACGCGTCGGGCTACACCATCGTGATTTCCCGGGCGGTGGCACAGACGCAGGACAACAGCTACAAGACGACCGGCTCTATGCAGCCATACAGTATTCGCCAGAGCCTCGATAAGTTGACGATGATCGTGCAGGACCTCCAAGAGCAGATCCGGCGCTGCCTGCGCGTCCCTGTGCCCGATTATGGGGTGGACACGAACCTCGTGCCGGCAGAGCAACGGGCCGATGGGATGTTGGCGTTCGATGATTATGGCGAGCCGTACGTCGTGGCCGGCCTGATCTCACCAAATGACGTGAATGTGTCACCCTTGTGGGCGCCGGTACTACAGGAGACGAGTCTTGCGGATAGTTTGGCGGGGCTGGGCTTTGGGACTATCGCGGCGGAGTTTGCGGACGAGCCGACCGCCTGGCAGGCGGCGATGGCGCTGCAAACGGACGGCATGGTCGATATCCGCTGGTGCGGCGCCATTCCAGACGACGGGTTGAATGATTATGGCCCCATCAAAGCGGCGACGGACTTAGCTCTCGCCAATAATGGGATGGTGTACTTTCCCGCCGGCGAGTGGGACCTTCAAACCTACTGGACGCTGACCTGCACGGCAGACCTGGGCTGGATTGCCGCGCCCGGTGCGACGCTGAAACTCAGCGGCAGCGGGTTTCTGACGATGCAGGCGGATACGGCGGATAGCTCGATCACGCTCACGGCGAATGTGACGCGGAAAGCCACGCAACTGACGGTGGACGATACGAGCCTGCTGACGGTGGGGGACGTGCTCAAGATCGACACGTCAGTGGATGCGGAGGCAGCCTGGGGAACGCACAAGCGGGAAGTCCATACGATCCTGTCGATTCCCGATGGGAATACCATTGGTCTCGGGGAGCCGATGGTATTTTCGTATGCCACGACCGACGCGGGGCTGACGATTTCCGCGTATCATCAGCGGCGGGTGCGCGTCGAGGGGCTGCGGTTCACCAACAGCGGCGACAAACAAGTCCAGGTGCAGTACTTCCGGTCGCCCGTCTTTCGGGACTGCACCTTCGAGGACCTGGACCTCGACAATGACGGCTACGCGTTTTCGCCGGCCTGGAACGTCGATGCCCTGATGGAGAATATCACCTTCATCCGGGGCGGCTACGGGAGCACCTTCAGCACGAACCGCAACATCATCTGGCGGAACGTGACGGCCTTCAACTTGTCGGCTCATCCGTTGGCCCCGAGCAACTGGAATTATGGGGTCTACATCGACGGCTTGCGGGTCCACGACTGCCTGGGGGTGATCGACTCGCACCCAAGTTTTGAGGTTCATTACTCGAACGTGATCGGCTGGGCGGCGGGCGTGCCGAACCTGCGCTGCATCGGCGGCTCGATCCGCAACGCCACCATCTATTCGACCGGGTTGACGGGCGTGGAGTACTTCCAGACGCTTCACCTGAAGGTGGATCGGGAGTATATGGATGAGGCCGTTTTTGTCATCGACGGCCTCCACATTGACGCGCCCACGGTGGACGCCAACGATCTGAACGTGCGCTTCCTGGTGAACTATGGAGCGCACTGGAAAATCAACGATTTCTCCATGACTTGCTCGAACGGGAAGTCGGGCGGCATCTGGGACTTCTACGCGGGCACGGGCGACGCGAACGGCGTGGAGGATATCAGTCTCACCAATTCGCGCCTCCAACTGATCCAGATATGGACCGGCCAGAAGGTGACGGTGAATAATTGTCAGTTCTTGAGTGCCATCGACGGCAACGAGCCGAACGATCGCGCAGTCAGTCTCGGGTCCGGCGCCCTGGGCCAGTTTAGTAATTCCACGTTTACTGACTACAACTGCGTGATCTCCTCCGTGACCAGCAATCGGGTGCAGTGGTCGAACTGTTCTTTTCGGGACTGCCACAACCTGGGCACGCAGTTGAGTGGGACCGCGTACCATTACTTCACCGGCTGTCTTTTCAACAACATCGACCATATCGCTTCGACCTGGCTGGCGAACATCCATGCATCGAACTGCTACGTGGTGGGCACGACCGAGCCGATTCTCGAAGGGACGGTCACTTGGAATCCGGGGTCGCTCGGGGATGGGGCTGGGGAGACCTCCAGCGGCATTACGGTGGCCGGGGCCTTGCTGGGCGACTGGGTCCTCGTGACGGCCCCCTACGACCTCCAGGATTGCACTGTGACCGGTTACGTCCAAGCCTCAGACACAATCGAAATCAGACTGCAAAATGAATCGGCCGGCACGCGGGATCTGGCCAGCGGGACGTGGCGCGTCAAAGTGATAAAACCATGATGACAGGAGCGGTTGATGGCAAGGGAAAGCAACGGGAACGGCAGCAAGTGGCTCTCGATTGCGGCAATGGTTGTCGCGCTCAGTATTTCCATCGGCACGTTGATCTACGCCGCCGGAATTCAGGGGGAACGGGTCAATGCCGCCCGAACGGTCAACGACAAACAGGATGAAGCGATTGCCAAGTTAATGCAGGCCAACAGTGACCATCGGGAAGGGCAAGGTCGGTTTGAGGGGCGGGTAGACACGACTCTCAAGAGTATCGAGGGAAAGATCGACAGCATCGACGAGCGGTTGTCTACTTTGACGGACTGGTTGCAGCAGCAGCAGATGGAACGCGGCTCGGAATAGCTGATGCGGAATGTTGAGAGATTTCGGGAAAATTCTCATGCGGGGGTATTGACATCTGGGGAAGTCGAGATAGACTGGACGGCGTTCTTTGACAGTGTATTTCGGATCCCAAGGGGAGTTCCGGGCCGCTGCGTCGGCAGGACCAATAGGTTGAAAGTGATTGGAAGGAGAACCGCAGCGCCAGTCCGTGGGAAAGTGCAAAGGAATGGGGAATAGCAATTGTGTGGGAGGAATCCGCGCCAAGTGCTAAACCGGATTTCCATGCATCACGGTATCTGGCGGCGATTCTCTTTTTTTATTGGTTCAGGCATTGACAGGTGGTCGCGACGTTGGTAGGCTACCATCGTTTTGCTGACAGTGAACCGGTGAAGAAAGCGACAACTGACCTTGATCAGCCCGCCAGTACTCAACATATCCGATATTCCCCATGGTGATAGGAATAGGAGCAATTTGTCGCCAAGATTCCCCTATAGATTTCCAGGGAAGATAAATTGCGGTGTGCAGACTTCGTGGATTGGATTAAGAAGTTAAGAAGCTAAGATTGCGAATTATACCACTTGTGTCACGGTGTCGCATCAGGTTTTTGTCATGTTTTTTATAACCAGTGCTGGTATAAGAGTTTACAAGTCGGAATTTCGGTCAAATAGAGTTGCACTGGGCGGGATTGTCGGTTTAGATAGGCGGTCGAGTACAACTGAATTTCGCCAGTTCAAGGAAAGGAGTGGAGTAACATGTCAAATCGAAAGTGTTTGTAAAGGGTGAGTGCCAAGTTATCGCTTGAGCACTCACCCTTGGAGCCCGTGCTACTTGGTGGCCCCACTCGTAAGTCCACCAAAGTATCACCCTCCATGTTAATCTGCAATTAGTTTCCTGCCGCGAGAGCAAATTTTTTTGCTCTCATAAGCAACACTAATGATGGTTTTGCTGGAGCTTATTATGGTGGACACATCAATAGCAGACGAACCCAAATGCACCAAGGAAGTGAGCATACTGCTGGGGGTCGGAATTCACCGTCTCTCCCGTGCGGCATGGCTCGGTCAGTTAACGCCCACAAAGGGACCAGGCGGTAGTTTTCTCTGGCGGCGGGCGGACATCGAAGCCGCAAGTCGGCTCTTGCGACATCGGGGCCTTGACACAGCCGAGGAAGCGGTACTGGCGGCTGCGACGGCATAGGCATTCCAGGGGAAGCATGAGTTGTGAAAGGAGTCCGCACCATGCCTGGGTTCGCTAAGTTATTCTCTACGATTATTACGTCAAGTGTGTGGTCCGCACGCGATAAGGTGCGAATCATGTGGATCACGGTCTTGGCGATTGCCGACGCCAACGGCTACGTCTCTGCCTCCGTACCTGGGTTGGCGGATATCGCCCGGATGAGTGTGGAAGACGCTCAGGCCGCCGTTGATGAGCTTTGCGCGCCAGATCCGTTTAGCCGGTCGAAAGAGCACGAGGGTCGGCGGTTGATCCCCTGTGAGGGCGGTTGGCTAATCGTAAACTATCGAAAATATCGGGAGCATCGCGATTCGGGAGACCGGCGCCAGCAGAATCGGGAAGCTCAACAGCGCTGGCGCGAACGGCAGCGTAAAGCAGAGAAGCCCCGACCTGACAAGCGCAAGGCGCCCGCGAAGAATGGGAAGTTCGATCTGGACTCGACCGAATTCAAGTTGGCACAACTCCTCTTCGATCTAATTCGCGAGCGGAAACCCGACCACAAACCACCAAATTTGCAGTCTTGGGCCAAAGACATCGACTTGATGATTAGGCGCGACCATCGCGCACCCGAGCGCATCCGGCAAGTCATGGAATGGGCACAACACGATACTATCCCGAGGGGAAACGGCTTTTGTTGGGCGAATAATATATTGAGTGCGTCCAAGCTCCGCGAGAAGTTCGACCGTTTAGAACTTGACATGGGAACCAGTGTTCCCGCTGAGTCCCTGACCCATGACGCCACAGACGAGGAACTCGAACGCTTGTCTGCACAAATGAGGCCCCGCCCATGAACGCCAGCGACCATATCCGGCAGTACATCGCGTGCGTGTACGAACCCGACGATTGGGTTGAGATTCGCGCCTTGCGTGACGGCAACGCGAAGAAGTTCTGGCGACTGGCCAGGGACTTGCCGTCGCTCATCCCGGAACTTGAGGCTCTGAATCGCGATAGATGGAACGTTTATGCTGGCCCAAACCCGCGCAAGGGCGACCGGCTTTCGGGCGACGAGAACGTGGAGACCTGCCGGTGCCTGTTCGCCGACTTCGACCACATCGAGGCCGCCGACGGCATGGGTCCGAGTGAACTTGTCCTGGCCATCATCGAGGAGAAGGGCCTGCCCGTCCCCACCATGGTCATATCCTCGGGGCACGGCGTCCATTGCTATTGGCGGCTGACGGAAGCCATACCACCGGACAGGTGGCACGGCGCGCAGGAACGGCTCAATGCCCACCTGGGTAGCGACCCGGCCATTAAGAATCCGGAGCGCATTATGCGTTTGCCTGGTTTTCGGAACGTGAAGGCCGAGCCGGTCGATTGTTTCATGGTCTACGCCAATTAGGATATATATGATCTACAACTTAGCCGACATCGAGGCGAGACTGCCGCAAATATCTTCACCGGCTGCTGTTCCATCAGTCCCCCCCAACGCCCCCCGGCAGGGCGGCTACGCCACACAGAAGGCCCGTGCCGTGCTCTTCGCCGACAAGTGGGAGGCTGCCAGCGAAGGAGACCGAAACTCCCTGGCTTTCAAACACTCCGCACAGATGTTGCGGGACTTCGACCTGTCGGAAATGGACGGCTGGGAGATTGTGTCTGACTGGAATCGCGGGAACACTCCACCGTTGGATGAAAAGGAACTGCGGGCGGCGTTTGATGATGCGAAAAAATACGCCAAGGGAGGGCCGGGTTCCAAGTTGAACACGGCAGCACCGCCGACACACCAGCGCGTGCTTCCACCAACGGCCGGAACGGATGAACCCGCCCAAGAGTTGGCCGCTCACTTCGAGTCAGAGATCAGCGGCGAGTTCACGAACATCATGTGGGGGGGCTGGCCGATTCTGACGGACATAGCGCAATGCCTGACCCCGGATACCCGGACGATTCTGGTCGGTGGCGTCGGGGGCAGTAAGAGCCTGATGCTCCTCCAAGCGTTGGCCGTCTGGATTACCGCAGGTGTCAAAGCGACCATCCTGGAGATGGAGCGCCGGCGGGTTTTTCACGTTAACCGCCTGCTGGCCCAAAAGACGGGAATCGCGGAGCTGACAAAACCAAAGTGGGTCCAAGCGAACGCCGGCACGGTCCGCCGGCTGATGGCTGAACACAAAGACTACATCAATCTGGTCGGCAGGGGGATTGAGACCGTCCCGCAGCAGTTCACCTCCACTCTCGTAGGTGACTGGCTGGAAAAACGCGCCGGTGAGGGTTATCGAATTCTCGCCGTCGATCCGGTGAGCGCGATGGCGCGGATGCGCGAGCCCTGGTTTGACGACGATAGTTTCATGCAGCGCGCTAACGAGATCGCGAACAAGTATCGCGTTTCTCTGATTTTTATCCATCACGGCAAAAAGGGCGCGGGCCACCTGCCGGACATAGACAATCTTGCCGGGTCTGCGGCCTGGTCACGCTTCGCCGATGCCGTGCTTTGGCTGCAAGCCCACGACGAGAAGACCTCGACCGTTGCCACGGAGATTACCCCCTGCGGATCTATCCGCAAGATTCTCGCACACAATAGAACATTGCACCTATTGAAAACCCGTTCCGCCGAAGGCATGGGCCGGCGGCTCGCCTACAAGTTTGAAAGCGGACTGACGCTGTCGGAATTAGGGCTTATCTGCAAGCAGCATAAAGGAGAGATCAAGCCATGAATCAAAGCAATGAGAAGCCTATGGTCGTTTTCGTGGATGGGGCGGCGGAACCCACGAACCCCGGTCCGATGGGGGCGGCCTACGTTCTCCAGGACGCCGCCGGTAGTCAGGTCGAGGCGCGCGGGTACTTTCTCGGGCACGGCACCAACAATGTGGCCGAGTACCAAGGCGCTATCAAAGGCATCGAGGCCGCCATCCGGCACGGTGCAACGTCTCTTGAGGTCCGGAGCGATTCACAACTTGTCGTCAAGCAGGTCCTCAACCTGTGGGGTGTCAATAATGAAGCCCTGCGCGTTCTGCGGGACCAAGTCCTGCAACTGCTGAATCGAGTCGGTCGATGGGAGGCGGTTTGGATACCGCGCGAGAAGAACACGAAGGCTGATACCTGCGCGACCAACGCCATTAAGTTTCACCAGGACGTGGTCTATGACGACCGCGAAATCCTGGCCTCTGAAAGTGCTGCCCGAGTTCGTACAGCCGTGGGTGATTACCTGCGAACGGCAGGCAAACGCACGTACAGGAAACCGGCTCCTGCAACGGGGCTATTTGATTCTCAAAATGAAAGGTAGGTAGAACCATGCCAAGAGTAGATGAACTGCACCAAGCTTTGAAACAATTCGAGTCGCCGGACACGCCGCCCGAGCAGCGAGCGCAGGCCGCCCGGCGGGTTTGCTTCCTGAGCCGCAAGTTGCTGGCCGAGTGCGGACTCAAGGCCGATCAGGACCATGAAACGCAGGTGGGCGACGCTGTCATGGAGGTCTTTTCGCGCATCGAGGCGGGCGACTTCATCACCATGTCCGAACGGAGTTACCGGCGCGGGGTTTCGCAGGCGCTGGAGTTCGCGGCGGTCTCCGTCCGCAACGGCTGCACGGTCCAAGACCTGGAGACACTGGCGGATGAAGCAGAAGAAATGAGATGCGACCACGGCCCCCACTTGGCTTATCTCGATGAGCTGATGAGCCGATGCCGGAATGTAAAAGTCGGCTGACAACCATTTTGAGAACAGGAGGACAAAACAATGAACGACGAAACAATCAAAACACCGGAAACTACCGACCCAGCCAAGCCCGAAAACGAGAAGGCCGAAGGCAAGAAACTCTATCGTGTCATCTCGACCGCACCGAGATTCCCGCATCGAGGGTGTGTTTACAAGGACGTATGGATCAATTGGTTTGTCAACCGCAACGAGGTCGATGAGTCACCCGTGCCATACAAAGACGCCATTGTGGATTACGACCCTACGACCGACAAGGGGTACACGGAAGAGTACGTGAAGGAACTGTTCACCGAAGTAGAGGCAAAGGTATTCTCGGCGTATCTGCTGGCCGTCCACGGCCCGGATGTCACGACAACACTGAAAGAGATCACCTTGCCTATGGACTGCAAGAAAAAGGGGCCCGTCGGGGCTATGGCCGTGGGCGGGTCGAACGACTTCCATATGCTCAGTGAGGAATCTGGGTACAACCTGAAGTTCAAGGTTTGGGGTTATTATGACGTTCGAGGATGCGAGCGTATCGAAGAGATCAAACCCAGCGAAGTCGCGCCGACCGTGACGGAAAGCCAGAACAAAGAGCCAGCGTATTCCCGCGACGCGCAGCGCTTGGTGATGAGCTACAATAACTGCGCCGCCAACGGCCGCTGTGCCATCTGCGGAGAGAGAACGGATCCGCTTATCCCCTTGGCGATCTACCTCCATGGAACTCTCTCGGATGTCTGTGACGAGTGCGCCCGCAAGCACGCACCCGAGCTTTACTGCCTGCTGCGGTACTTCTACAGTCACGCACCACATGATCATCAGACTCAGGAATACGAAGCGTGGATAGACGCTGCCTTGGCGGCCAACCCCACCGATGATGGTTTACCAGAATTTTATTTTGTGTCTCCAAACGACCGGGACCTGTTGCAACGTCGCCTATTGCAGAGACTCATTAGACGTGTAATAGTCCCCAACAACTCTACAGTCAACGAGGTACAGCAGGCCCTGGCATACATCGAAAGGCAAAACGACAAGGACTTACTCAAACTGGAAGTGGGAATGAAGCGGATTGACTTTCACCCAGAGCCGGCGATTCCGTTCTGAGCGACACCATGACAGAGGTATCAGAAAGTGACAGTGCCATGAACACAGAAGAAAAGACACGCGTTCAGGTGACTATGAACCCGGTCCTTGTAGGGGTTGATGCGTTAGCCGCCTTGTGTGGAGTGTGCCGCAAAACGATTTACAATATGCTGGCCGACCATCGACTTGGGCCGGTGCCGGTCAAGGCGTTCGGGCGCCGGGTCTTGTGGCGTCGAACCGACGTGGAGGAGTGGGCGGCGACGGGTTTTCTCGCCCGTGAAGAATGGCTCAAGCTCCACCCCGAAAAATCTTCGGTCTGAAAAGCGGAATTTTCTTGACGGCAATATCTGCCACTGGTAGAGTGACGGATGCTATGCGTAAGAACTCCAAAGATGATCGGCCCGTCAGGGCATATCCGGGCTTTCCGCCCGCTTACGCGTAGCAACCTGACGGGCCGACCTATTCAGGAGAATTGCACGTGAGAATTTACAAACCGACCTTCGCAGATCGTAAGACGGGTAAGCAGCGCAGAACCCAACGCTGGTATTGTGACTTTCTTGATGCGAACCGGACCCGCTGGCGCATCCCGGCCGGCTGCTCCAAGACGCGGGAAGCTGCCGAAGCGTTCGGGAACAAGCTCGACCAGCTCGTCGTCTGCCAAGACAAGAGAGAGGACCCCGGCCAGGACCTCGATAAGTGGATTCGCAAATTGCCGGAACACACACAGCAGACGCTCGGGAAAATCGGGCTCATCAACACCATGCGCTATCTGCACGCCATGGCGCCGCTGACCGGGCACCTACAGGACTTCGGGGAATGGCTGACGGATACGCCGATCCCGGGGCGGGGCCGCAAGCGTACAACTCACTACGTCGAACAGGTGATGAAGAATCTCGACCGGATTGTGACGGACTGCGAATTCAAATTCTGGCACGACATCAAAATCGAAGCGATGGACAGATTCATGGGCCGCATGACGGAGAACAGAAGTCAGAGGACCCAGAACGGCTACCTATTGGCTATCAAGCAATTCTGCGACTGGATGGTCGAGAGTGGGCGAGCCGTCGAGTCCCCGGTGAAGAAACTCAAGCTCATCAAAGTGAGGAAACAGATCAAGAGGCGGGGGTTGCAGCCCGAAGAGGTCAATCGGCTCATCGAGGCAACCGTAAAGGAGCCTCCGCGTTGGGGTCTGACTGGGGTTCAGCGCGCCATTATCTACGTGACGGCCATCGAAACCGGCTACCGAATCCGCGAATTGTCCAACCTGCGCATCGCCGACTTTGATTTCGACGAGCAACGGGAGTACGCCTGGCGCACGCCGGCGGTACGGTTGGACGGGCGATTCACGAAGAATCGCTTGGATGCAGAGCAGGCCATCCGGCGAACGCGGGCCATTCAGTTGAAGGCATGGTTCCAAGATCGCCAGCCAGACGAACTTGCCTTCAAGATTCCGGGCAACACGTATTGTACCCGGATGCTGAGAAGTGATTTGGCGGCGGCCAACATCCCTGTAGTGAACGCGGCCCGCGAAGTGTTGACGTTCCACGGCCTTCGTCACACCCTCGGCAATCTACTGGATGATACGACCGTATCTCTCAAGGCGCGGATGAACATTCTTAGACACTCGACAGAAGGAAATCTGACTCTTGGCATTTATACTGATTCGGCCCCTTTGGTCGAAAGACGCGATGCCATCGAGCGCATGCCTGAGATTCCCTGGCCCGTCGAGATTCAGCGGCAACAAGAGCAAGTGACACAGAAGGTCGGATAGAATGGTCTGCTTTGCCGCGCCATTTGCCGATTAGTAGATGGTGGTATGTCAAAGGTACGCCATATACATGCTTACACAATCGAGACACTGTGTTTTTCCATACAGAATCGCCATTTCCAGCTTGATTCCGGCTTTAGTCACTGCTGTAATGGCGGTTAGCCTCGAACGGGTCGATATAGTAGTTCCACGTCGTGGTGACGACCAGGCCGGTGCAGACCCAGGCGCAGCCGGGCTTGGGTTGCTGGCCGGGGGCCGGGTAGGTGTCGCC
>Ga0315277_10002338_pt1 | contig 26498 bp, 23 predicted proteins | sample YL17G05_15_MG_FD_203695 | JGI IMG/M metagenome (GOLD analysis project Ga0315277, IMG submission 203695) | Sediment microbial communities from Yellowstone Lake, YNP, Wyoming, USA - YL17G05_15 | ecosystem: Environmental > Aquatic > Freshwater > Lake > Sediment | place: USA: Wyoming | collected... | reverse complement strand
TGCGGCCCGCAGGCGACGCATTTCGGCGAGGGTCATCGCGGGCTTCAAGGTGAGCGCGTCGATGAGCCTCACGGTTTGTCGCGACACGGGCGCGCGGCGGCGAACGGCGTCGAATTGGGCGGCCAGGATCTTCACGAAGCGGGGCAGGGCGGCGAGGCCTCCCCTGGCAAGGCGCCGGGCGAGAAAGTGCGCGGGGCGCCAAAGCGTGAGTAGGGCTGCGCGCGGGACGGGCAGGAACTTCCACGCGACGCGGAGGCTGTTGCGGGCCGCGAGGTACGCGATTTCCGCCTCGTCGCGCGGCGGCGACGGCTCGTGGCGGGCGACGACGGACGGCATGTAGAGGATGTTGCAGCCCGCGTCGAGCATCCTCACGGCGAGGTCGTTCTCCTCGGCCGCGCGGTAGAACTCCTCGGGCATGTAGCGCCCGGCGCGGCGAATCGCTTCCCGGCGTATCATCGCGGCGCAGCCGTGAAAACGCCACGTGTAGAACTCGTCGTCGATGTGCGACGAACCATAGCCAGGACGGTAGGCGCGGCCGGCGGCGTCTTCGATGCGCGGAAAGATGACGCCGAGGTCGCGTTCGCGGCCGAAGCGGTCGACCATGGCCCGCAGCGCCGAAGCGGGAGCGACGGCGGCGTCGCTGTCGATCTGGAAAATGAATTCGCCCTTGGCGCTCTCGAGGGCGCGGTTGCGGCCGGCGCAGGGGCCGACGTTTTCGCGGAGCGCGAGAAGGCTTACGGCGGGGAATTCGCAGCGCACCATTTCAGCCGAGGCATCACAGGAGCCGCCGTCGACGACAATCACCTCGAGGGGCGAATAGTCCTGGGCGAAAACCGAGCGAAGCGCGGCGCGGAGCCGGTCGCGGCGGTTCCAGGACACGATGACGACGCTGACAAGCGGCCCGCTCATGGATGCGTTTCCTTTTCGGCGAGGACTTCGTCGAAGATCTGGGCGAGCCGGCGGGCGAGCTTCGCGCGGCTGAAGCGGGATATAAAGTCGTCGTTCGGCGCGAGGACGGGCGCGCCTGACTCCCAAGCGTTATAGAGCCTCTCGATCGCGGCGGCGATGGCGCCGACGTCGTCCGGGGCGGCCACGATACCGAGTCCGGAGGCGAGGGCGAGGTCTTTAGCGTCGCCTTCCTGTGTGAGCGCGAGTATCGGCCGTCGCGCGGACATGTATTCGAATATCTTTCCCGAAGCGTATGCGACGCGCTCTCGAGGGTCGTCCGTAGAGAACATCGGGAGCAGGAGCGCGTCCGCCGAACGCATGAGTTCGAGCGAGGCGGCGCGGGGGAGGCGGCCGACGCATTCGACGACGTCGCCGAGGCCAAGGGCGGCAATGAGGGCCTTGTTTCCTTTTCCGACGACGCCGGCGAAGACGACGCGGGTTCTCACGCGGCGTTCAGGAGACTCCTTCAGGAACCGCGACAAGGCGCGAAGGAAATAGACGGGCGAGTGGGTGTCGACGCGGGCGCCGCGACGCCTGTACGCCGCGAGCATGCGCAGGCGGGCGGCGAGGCGCGAGGCCAAGCCGTCAGCGCGCCAGTCGTGCCTGAACCGTCCCGCGAACACGATAGTGAACCGGCAGTTCGGCGGCCGGGCGGGCGCGAATCCGCCGTCTTCGTCAAATCCGTTGTAAAGCACTTCGACCCGGCGGGCGTCGACGTCCGCGTGGTCGGCGAGGAACTCGTCCCGCATCGTCGGCGTCACCGCAAGGGTCCTGTCGGCGGCGGCGAGAAAGCGCCCCTCAAGCGCGAGGTCGCGGCGCCAGTGGCGGCGCGTCGGCCACGCAAGATGCAGGCTTCGCGTCCACGGGTCGCGGAAATCGGAAACCCACGGCAGGCCCGTCTCCTCTTTGAGCCTGAGGCCGACAAGCCCGGCGCTCCACGGCTGCGCGGTCGTGAAGACAAGGTCGAACGGCCTGGCGCCGTGCACCCTTCGGGCGGCGGCAAGCGCGCGGCGCGCCCACATTACCTGGGCGTCGGGGCGGAAAAGAAGCGCCGACAACCTTCCGAGGCCGAGGCGGGCGGCGGTCCTGAAGAGACGTTCGTCAGACGCCAGCGCGATAACTTCGGCGCCCCGCGGCACGTCGGAAAGCAGCGTTTCGTCCAGCTGCGCAGAGGCGTCCGGCCACGCGGTCAACACGGTCGGCTCCCAGCCGTAGCGGCGCAGGTGTTTTACGAACTGAAGCGGCCTCTCGACGCCCGACCCGCCCATCGGCGGGAAGTAGTAGGCGACAAAGAGCACACGCCTTGTGCGTGTTTCAGTCACCGACGGTCTCCGGGAAAGTCCTACGTCGTTGCACAGGTTTAGCCGGCTCAGCAAAGGACGCCTTCACTCACCGTTTAACCGGGCTTCCAAATGTCAGCCTCGCGACGGGCCTGCCGAGAAACTCGAAAACCCAGAGCGTCCCGGCGGGCGCGAAGCCGGCCTTGAGCTGAACCCTCCTTGCGGCGCGGTTGGCGCGCGGACTCCAGGCAATGACGGTTTCGACGCCGGGCACCTTCGCCGCCCGGGCCTTGAGGGCCGAGAGGAGAGCGGTCGCTACGCCGCGGCCGCGCCACTCGGGCCTTGTGAAAAAGAGTACGGCGGCCGCCTCGCCCGGATGGACGAAGACTCGCCGCACGCGCATAGGCGCGCCGTCAGGCGTCGCGAGGAACCCGTACGCGGCCACCCGTCCGCGCTCGCAGGCGTACCAGCCGCGGCAGCCGCCGCGGAGGTGGCGGGCGAGCTGACTTACGACGCCGGCCGGGCGGAATTCGAGGGCGAGGGGCAGGTTGTCCTCGGTGACGGCGACGAGATCGAGGCCGATTGCGGCGAGGGCGGCGCCGGACGAGGAAGAAGGCTTCGAGGACACGATCTCGAAGCGGCGGAGGCGCGGCAGGCGGCGCCGCACGGCGCGAGCGGCCCCGGCAAGCATGCCCTCAGGCCAGCTGCGGCGCGTCCTTTTGCGGCTCGGCGTTCTCAGTCGGTCTCGGCGCAAGATGTCTTGCCACCCTTGCGGGCACTCCCGCGACGATCACCCTGGAAGGAAACGATTTCGTCACGACCGCGCCCGCCGCGACGATGACCTCCTCGCCGAGCTCCACGCCGGGCAGTATGACCGCGTGCGCGCCGATCCAGCAGCGGCTTCCGAACTTGATGGGAGGGGCGGGAAGATGCTCCGACTGGTTCTCGGGGTTGTGGTTGGCGCTGATTATCGTGACGCCCGGGGCAACGCCCACGTAGTCGCCGAACTCGATGCCGTTAATCGCCTGGATGTAGCATCCGTTCGAGTAGCCGGGGCGCGATTTTTTGCCGAGCTTGATGCGTTCCGCGTGGACGATGACGCTCGACGGGTGGACCGGCCAATAAGCGCCCCTGTTGGCGCCCGAGAGCAGCTGCCACGATTTCCAGGCGATCGCCTGCCGCAGGCTCATGTTGTGGGAGCGTTCGTAGACGCACGAGACGAGCCAGTCGCGGATTTTCCGTTTCCAGGACCTCTTCTTCGGTTCGTTCATGCCGCAGCAGTCCTCCGCGACGCGCGCGGGCGGGCGACAAGGGCCCCGGCGCGTCTCAGGCCACCGGCGCCCCGCTCTTTATGAACTGGGCGAGTATTTCGACGACCGCGTCGCCCGCGTGTCCGTTGCCGAAAGCGTCGCAGGCGCCCCTGGGCGGGTGCGACTCGAACCATCTCGGCGCGGCGAGGATGGTGACGGCGTCGGCGCCGGCGAGGATGTTCCAGCCGGCTTCGACCGTCTCCACCCATTCCGTCTCGTCGCGCAGCGTCACGCAGGGCGTGCGGTGGAAGTAGGCCTCCTTCTGGATGCCGCCCGAATCGGTGAGCACCACGCGCGCCGCGCGCTCGAGCGCGACCATCTCGAGGTATCCCACCGGATCGACGATTCTTATCGCGCCGGAAGGGGAGAGGCCGAGTTCGGCGAGCCGCTTTTTCGTCCTCGGGTGAAGCGGGAGAAGCACGGGCCTCGGCTGCATGTCGAGGGCCGTGACGATGGCTTCGAGGCGCGCCTCGTCATCGGTGTTTTCCGCGCGGTGGATCGTGGCGAGGTAAAAGCCCTTGCTGCCGAAGGCCGCGGCCGCGGTCGCGGAGACGTCGGGCGCGTGCTTCTCGTAGTAGAGCGCCGCGTCGTACATCACGTCGCCGACGAGGTGCACGCCATTCGTGATGCCTTCGCGGGCGAGGTTCTCGACGGCCGTCCGGGTAGGGCACAGCAGAAGCGTCGCAATCCTGTCCGAAAGGACCCGGTTTATCTCCTCGGGCATCCGCGTATTGAAACTGCGCAGGCCGGCCTCCACGTGGACGACGGGGACGGCGAGCTTTGCGGCCGCAAGCGCGCCGGCGAGGGTGGAGTTGGTGTCGCCGTACACGACGACAGCCGCGGGCCTGGCGTCGAGGATGAGGGTTTCGAGGGCTTCGAGCATGAGGCCGGTCTGGTAGCCGTGCGCGCCCGAGCCTATGCCGAGGTTGAAGCGGGGCTCCGGGATGTCGAGTTCCCTGAAGAAGACCTCGGACATGCCGTAGTCGTAGTGCTGACCGGTGTGGACGAGGATCTCTTCAATGCCTGCCGCCTCAAGCGCGCGGCTCACGACCGCGGCCTTGATGAACTGCGGGCGCGCGCCGACGACGCTGACGACCAGGTTTTTCTTCTTCATGCCCGCCCCGCCTATGGGATCGGCCTCAAGGCGCCGCCAACCTCCTCGTAGCGCTCGCCGCAGCGAGAGCACGCGCCGCGGCCGCCCCGGACGTCGAGCTTTTCGCCGCACTTGCAGACCCAACCGTGACGGCGCGCGGGGTTGCCGAAGACAAGCGCATAGTCCGGCACGTCGCGCGTCACGACCGCGCCCGCCCCCACGAGGGCGCAGGCTCCGATGGTGACGCCGCAGACTATTGTAGCGTTTGCCCCGATTGTGGCACCTTTCCTCACGAGGGTTTTTCGATATTCGTCTTTTCGCGAGACAAATGCCCTCGGCGTGAGGACGTTTGTGAACACCATGGAAGGGCCGCAGAAGACGTCGTCCTCGAGCGTCACGCCCTCGTACACGGAGACGTTGTTCTGGATCTTGACGTTCGTGCCGATGGCGACGTTTCGCGCGACGAAGACGTTCTGGCCGAGGGTGGAGCCGGGGCCGATGCGGCAGGGGGCGCTTACGTGGCAGAAGTGCCATATCTTGACGCCCGCGCCGATTTCGGCGCCATCGTCCACGACGCTCGTCGGGTGAACGAAGTAATCCGCCACGTCAGACCTCCCGCGGGCTGCCGCCGGCCTTTATCGAGCGCTGCCCCGCTTCGAGCACGCGCACGGCGGCGAGGCCGCCGCGACCGCCGCTTCTCGGCTCGGCGCCGGCCCTCACGCAGTCGACGAAATGCTGGCATTCGAGTTTGAGCGGCTCGGCCGAGTCGATTTTCGGGACGTGGATATCCCCCTGGCGCAGCGTAATGGCCTCGCCGTACGAACTGTAGGCGAGGTTCGCGGTCGCGCCCTTGTCGTAAACCCGGACCTTTTCGGCCGGCTCCATATCGTCGAACGTCACCATCTTCTGCGAGCCGACTATGGTCATGCGGCGTATCTTGTGCGGGTCGAGCCACGACGTGTGAACCTGGGCCATGCGGCCGTCCGCGAAATAGAGCGTCGCGAACACCACGTCCTCGACGCCTTTCTGGAGGTAACACTGCCCCTGGGCGGAGACGCGCTCAGGCGAAGCGCCGAAGAGGTAGTTAACGACGCTTACGTCGTGCGGCGCAAGCGACCACCACGCGTTCTCCTTCGAGCGGACGACGCCGAGGTTCAGGCGCTCGGCGTACATGTAGTAGATGGATCCAAGTTCGCCCGAATCGACGAGGCTCTTGAGTTTGGCGACCGCCGGATGGTAAAGAAGGAGATGCCCGACCATGAGCGTTTTTCCGGCCGGCGCCGCCGCGAGCAGCCGCTCGGCCTGGGCGACGGACTGGCACATCGGTTTTTCGACGTAGACGTGCTTGCCTGCGGAGAGCGCGGCGCTTGCGTGGTCGAAGTGAAACTCGGCGTCCGTCGCGATTACGACCGCGTCGACCGACTGGTCGGCGAGGACTTTGTCGAGGTCGGCCGTGAATTTCGACTGCGGGTACAAGGGGCGAAGCGCCAGGAGGCGCTTTTCGTCGCGGTCGCAGATCGTGTGAAGGGCGGCGCCCTGGGCGGAGGCGAAGTTCCTGACGAGGTTCTTGCCCCATGAGCCCGCGCCTATGACCGCGACGTTAAGCATCCATCGCCCCCAAGCATTTTGAGCCAGAATCGCGCGACGGGCCCGCGCATCGAAACTCGGCCGTCGACGGCAACGCCCGGCGCGCCGCAAGTGTGCAACTATATACCTTGCCGGGGGCGCAGGCGCAATAGCGGCGGCAGGTCGTCCGCGCGATTTCGCCGCCGGGCGGCGCCGACCGAAGCCCTCATCGGGCGGCCAAGCGGCCCCTCGGCTGCGGCACCGGGCAAGCATTCGAGAGAACCGGGCGCGTCACTGGCTGCGATTGCCTTTCGCGTGTTTCTTCGGGGCGATGCCGTAAGTCTTCAGTTTGCGCCAGAGGGTGGTCCTGCCGATGCCGAGGAGCCCGGCGGCCTTGTCCTGGTTCCAGTCGGCCGACTCGAGGACCCTCAATATGTGCGCGGCCTCGACGGCATCGAGCGTCACGGCGGCGCCGTCGGCGGGCAGGGGCGTGCTCATTCTTATCTGGGGCGGCAGGGCGGATTCCGGGATGAAAGCTCCCTGGGCGATCATCATGGCGTACTCGATGGCGTTTTCGAGCTCGCGCACGTTGCCGGGCCAGTCGTAGGCCATCAGGGTTTCCATGGCCGCGGGTTCCAGGCCGGAGATTTCGCGGCCGGAGGATTTCGCGACGCGCCTGAGGAAGTGCTCGGCAAGGAGCGGAATGTCTTCCTTTCGCCGGCGCAGGGGGGGCACGCTGATGGGGATGACGTTGAGCCTGTAGAAGAGGTCCTGCCTGAAGACGCCCTGCCTTATGGCGGCCTGGAGGTCGCTGTTGGTCGCGGCGATAAGGCGGACGTCGACGTAGCGCTCCTGTGTTTCGCCGAGCCGCCTGAATTCGCCCGACTGCAGGAAGCGCAGCAGTTTCGACTGGGTCGACGGGCTCGCGAGGGCGATCTCGTCGAGGAAGAGCGTCCCGGCGTCGGCCTCTTCGATGAGTCCGGGTTTGTTCCTGACGGCGCCGGTGAACGCGCCCTTGGCGTAGCCGAACATCTCCGATTCCTGGAGGGTGTCGGGCATGGCGGCGCAGTTGAGGGTGATAAAGGAGCGCTTCTTGCGGGGGCTGTTGGCGTGAATGGCGCGCGCCACGAGTTCCTTGCCGGTGCCGCTCTCGCCCGAGACGAGCACCGTGCCCTCGCTGTGGCCGGTGCTTGCGATGAGGTTCAGGATCTCCTGCATCGCGGCGCTCTTGCCGACGATGCCCTCGCGGCGGAAGGACTCCTCGACGAGCGTTTCGAGGTCGTGAATGCGGCGCGCGAGGCCCATGCGGTCGAGGGTGCGCTTTATTACGAGTATCAGCTCCTCGGGCTGGAAGGGCTTGGTGATGTAGTCGCAGGCGCCGCGGCGCATGGCTTCGACGGCGGTGTCGATCGAGCCGAAGGCGGTCATGACGACGACCTCGGTTTTCGATTCGATCTTTTTTATCTCCTGGAGGAGCGTGATGCCGTCCATGCCGTTCATCCTGAGGTCGGTCACGACGACGTCGAAGGGCCTGGTGCCTATAGCGCGGATCGCCTCGGGGCCGCTTGCCGCCTCGCTGACCTCGTACCCTTCGCGCTTCAAGGTCACTCCGAGCGAGAAGCGGAAGTTCTGCTGGTCGTCTACTACGAGTATTGCCGCCACAGCGCGTCCTCTCTGGAAACAGGTACCACAACGATCACTTTCGTGCCGCGCCCGGGGGCGCTGTCTATTGTCACGGTGCCCTGGTGTTCCTCGACGATACGCTTGACTATCGGCAGGCCGAGCCCGGTGCCGACCTGCTTGGTGGTGAAGAACGGCGCCCATATTTTGTCGCGGATTTCGGGCGGTATGCCGGCGCCGGCATCCTCGACGATGAGGCCGACCGCGGGCTTGTCGCCCAGGCGGGCGTTATAGGTTTTTATCGTGAGGCGCCCGCCGTCGGCGATCGCGTCGAGCGCGTTTGATATCAAGTTGAATATGACCTCCTGGAACTGCGTGCGGTCGATCTGCGCGCCCGCGAGGTCCGGCGCAAGCTCCGTCGACACCTCGATGTGCGGGCCCATGCGTTCGTCGCGCCTGATGAGAAAGAGGGCGTTTGAAACCTGTTCGTTGAGGTCGTGCCACTCGAACCTCGCGTGCGGGAAGCGCGCGAAGGAGAGGAAGTCGTTGACTATTTCGGAGAGGTGCGCCGCCTCTTCGACCGCGACGTCAAGAAGGCGCGCGTTGTCGCCAGCGAGGTTCAGGTCGCTCTTCAGGAGGCATACGGCGTTATAGAGGGCGCCGAGCGGGTTATTGACCTCGTGCGCCAGCGCGGCCGTGACTTCGCCTATGGCCGCGAGTTTCTCGCTTCTTATGAGTTGCTCCGCGAGCCGCTTTCTCTCGGTGACGTCGCGGAGGATGACGAGGCAGACTTCCTCGGTCTGGAAGGGGAAGGCCTTGGAGGAAATCTCGACGATGCTCGAAGGGCCGCCGGGCCTGAGGATCGCCGCCTCGAGCGTTACCCCTTCGCGGACGAACGCCTCGCGGCGCAAAAAGTTTTTCAAAGTCTGGTTGTCGCCCGAGACGTTTTCGACGAGTATGTCGTCCCATTCGCCCATGGGCACGCCCGCGAACTGCTGCCACTTCTCGTTGGCCTCGACGACGTGACCGCTTGCGTCGATGAGGAGCAGGGCGTCGTTGGCGCGGGAGAAGTGCTCGCGCAGCCGCCGCTCGGAAAGCGCCAGCCTCGCGTGCGCCTCCGCGAGGCTCGTATAAAGCCGGAGGTTGGAGAGCGCGATGCCGGCCTGCGCGCTCACCAGCGACAGAAGCGCCTCGTTGGCCCTGCTGAAGGCGCCGAGGTCCATGTGGCTCAAGTTTATGACGCCGACCACCTTGTCACGGGCGACGAGCGGCACCGCCAGAAGCGACCTTATCTCGCTCACCATCGGGATCGACGCGATGAAACGCGCGTCCTTCTGGACGTCGTCGATGAGAAGGGGCTTGCCCTCGCGGGCCACCCAGCCGGAGGCTCCTTCGCCGAGGGCGAACTTTTTGTACGAGCCGCCGTCGGGATAGAAATTGGAGGAAGGCTCTTTCTTGCCGCGCGCCGCCGCGAGGATGAGTTGGTTTCGCGGTTCTTCGAGAAGGTAAAGGCTGCAGTTGTCGGCGCCGACCTCCTCTACGACAATGTCGACGACGGCCTTACAGACCTTCTCGAGGTCGAAGCCGCCGGTCCACGCCTCGGCCAGCCGCCGCATGACCGCCGTCTCCGCGGCCAGATCGGTCATCTGGGCCGAGGAGCGTGGGCGTCCTTCCGCCGCGCTATCGGTCATGGCGCGCCTCCACGGCGGCGAGGGCGTTTTTCCTGAAGGGCCTGTAAAGCGGGTCGCCCAAGAGCACCATCCTCCACGAAAGCCAGCCTTGGGTCTCGTAGTAGGCTTGTCCTATGCATTCGCCTTCGAACAGCTTGCCGAGAAACGCCGTCGGCGAGGGGAACGCCTCGAGGTAGGGCTCGTTGGTCGGGCCCATCGTCACGGCGGCGCCGTTGCGGATGAGGTTTCTGCACCAGTACGGCCCCTCGCGCAGGCTGTTGCATTCGCCGCTCGCCACGTGCACCGCTATCGCCCCAGGCACGAACTGAAAGGAGTCGACATACTTTGCGAGGCTGTACCAGCCCCAGTAAATGGCGCCCAACGGGCACTTGTTCTCGCCGAAGAGTTCAGGTTTATCATCAAGGACGGTCGGAAAGCCGAACCCGCGAGCCAACTCGGCCGCCTGCCGGATGTCTCCGTCGGCCTTCGCATAGTCGTCCGCGCCGGTAAGACCGCGAGCGTCGAAGTACGCCGTGCCTTTGAGGCCGTCCTTCTCGGCGTCGAGCGCTCTGTCAATCATCGCCCTCACGTCGGCCGGCGTGCCGGCATCGAGACGCGCCACCCAGAAGCAACCCTCGGGCCACCACTTCTCCTTGACGAACGGGCTGTCAACGTGCCCCTCAAGGGGATGGTCTCTGCCAAGAAGGGCCAACTCGGAGTCGACGGACGCCGCCCGGGGCACAAGTTCCTTGACCGCTTTCTCGAGGGCGGCTATCCGAGTTTCCAACGCTGCCTTATCATTTTGAAACGTTCCCAGCTTTATACCCTCGAGGTCGCGTTTCAGCCTGGAAATCTCCGCCTGCTCCGGCTGGGGGTCCCAGATATTGAGGGGGACGCCGTAGAAAGTCACGATGCACCGTACTCTTGGCAAAAGCTGGTCAACTTTTGCCTTGACGGGCGCCTGGACTTTCATGTTGAAACAATCTCGGTCGATGTCCTCGGTCACGGGCAATTCCAGAAAGAGTAAGTTTTCTTCCGGTATGCCGTGCTTTTCGGCGTAGTAGCGAGCAAGGTCAACTGAGCCTTCAAAGGCGCTGTTAGCCACGAGAAGGACGTTCTCCGGGCCTACGTATGTTACCGGCAATTCAGAGGTTACGGTCTCCGCTGCAAACGCCGGCGTGGCGAAGGCGAAGATTGCCGCGAGAGTATGGAGATGGAAGCAGCGTCTACACGTTGTCATTAGGATCCCCGCCGAGATGTAATGAGCATCCCCTGCTGTCAACTGCCGGCAATCACGGTAACGAGGACTGGCGTCCAAGTCAAGCCATAATGGGGCCTGATTTTGCGTTTCAGGGGCGGCCATGCTATACTTCCAGGGGCGGAAGGTTTCAATCTGGAAACCGTTTTCCACCGAGGCGTGGGGCATTGGAGGGGTGCCGGTGGCGAGGGGCATGCTCATAAGTTTCGCGGGGTACCCCTATACCCCATCAAGCCTGATGCCCGACAACGGTCTGGCCAGCCTTGCCGGCAGCCTCATCTCGGCGGGCCACGAAGTGAAGGTCCTCGATTACGGTACCGTGGACATGGTGCGGCGCTTCGTGCCCGAATCCGTTCACCGCAAACTCACCGGCGTCTGGGCGAGTGCTTCTAACGGGGGGGCGTCCGTGCTCTCGGTCTTGAACCTTTTCTCGGCGTCGGTGGCACAGTCGCGCGCCCTCAAGAAGACGCTGTCGGAGGTGTCCGACGAGATCTCGAGGGAGATAGAGAAGCAGGGCTCGGACTTTGTGGGTTTTAAACTCTGGAACGGCGACGGATTCTCGTCCTCGGTGCGCCTCGCCAAGGCCGTCCGGCGGCGCCACCCGCGCGTAAGACTCATCGGGGGCGGGGCGCAGGTGGACTGGTTCGAGGAGTTCGTTTTCGACTATACGGACGTCTTCGACTGCCTGGCGCGCGGAGAGGGCGAGGAGACGATAGTGGAACTGGCCGCGTGGGCGGGGGCATCATGCCGGTCAGCCGGGAAGCGCGAGCTGGGACAGATACCGAACGTGCTCTACAAATCGGACTCCGGGGCCCTGGTGAAGACGCCCCTGAAGCCGGTTGAGGATTTCGACTCGATGGCGCTGCCGGCATACGACGCCGGGCATTATCCCTCGATAGCCGGCGACCGGCACATGAAGATGATCACCATCGACGAGAGCCGCGGGTGCCCGAACGGGTGCTACTTCTGCATCCATCCGAAGAAAAGCGGCGGCAAGTGGCGGATAAAGAGCCCCGGGCGCCTCGTCGCCGAGATGAAGAAGATAACCGCGGACACCGGGGCGAATACGTTCATCTACGCCGGGAGCAATACCCCTTCCAAGGCCGCCTCGGCGAACGCCCAGGGCATCATCGACGCGGGGCTCAAAGTTCAATACGGCTGCTTCGGCCACGTGAAGGCGATAAGGAAGGCGGACTTCGAGCTCTTGAAGCGCAGCGGCTGCCGCGCCATATTCTACGGCGTCGAGTCGGGTTGCCAGCGGATACTCGACAAGGCGCTGAACAAGGGCACCGAGGTCGGCGAAATACGCGAAGTGTTGAAGCGCACGAAGGAGGCGGGCATCTACACTATCGGTTCGGTCATCTACCCGTGCCCCTCGGAGGACGAGGCAAGCCGGAAGGAGACGCTGGAACTCCTCCTTGACGCGCGGCCGGACAGCGCGCCCGTGCAGTTTCCGGGGCTTGTGCCGGGGTCCCAGTGGGGGGCGGAGCCCGAGCGCTTCGGCTTCAAACTGACGATGAGCCACCGTCGCGCGATGATGTACGGCCTCACGTACAAGATAAAACTCATCTACCCGCCGAAGTTCTGGAAGCCGCTGCCGTATCTACTCGACGGGCGCACGAGCCGCCAGATGATGGCGGAGACGGGCAAGTTCGCCAAGGAACTGCGCGCAGCGGGCATCTCCACCAATATCGCCCACGACATGGTCCTCATGGCCGACAAAATGGGGCTGTCGCCGGATGAATTCCACAAACTGGCCATGCGCCTCTTTTACACAGGCGACCAAGATGGCATCAGGGAAATGGTGGAGAAGATAAACGCGAATTGAGGCGGTCCCGCTGACGCCGATCAAGCCGCCTGAACAAAGCTATCCCCTTAGCCTTCGCCATGCGCGAAGATACTTCCTCCAGCGGTCGATGTCCTTGTCGGTTATCTTTTCGAAGCGAGTCAAGTCCATGTTGTCCTCGAGGTCGGCGAGCTTCACCCTGCGCGCCATCGGATTCTGCGCGACACGGGACGTGAAACTTTCGTAAAGCTCGCCCCTGTGTCTCGAGAGCGCGTCGATTGCGCGGACGATCTCGTCGCTGAATCCTGCGTCGCGCAGGTCGTCAAGAGAGGTGTCGGTGTCTTCGACGATATCATGCAACACCGCGGCCATCATGTCGTCCGCCGTTGACATCGCGAGCATCACCCGCAGAAGATGCAGGATGTAAGGGGCGCCGGCCTTGTCTTTCCGGCCCTCATGGGCTTTTGCGGCGAGTTGGACCGCCTTTTCGATGGTGGACACGTCCGTGCTCCTACAAATCCGCCGCCTTGGACTTGCGCATCTCCGCATCGGCGTAGGGGCGCTTGATGACTGGGCGGACGGCGGCGAAGACGACGGTTCCTATGAGTCCCGGCAGCGCGAAGGCGTACCAGATGCCATACGGCTGGCCGGCCGCAAGCGCGGCGGCCCCTGCGATGAGAAGAACGAGGGAGATGAGCGTAAACGCGGCGTGGATTCCCATCACGGCCTTTCTCGCTTTCCCTCTCGGCGCGGCGAAGCCGACGACGGCGCCGAAAGCGCCCCCAAGGCATCCAAGCGCCGTTCCCGGTATCCATGCATAAAGATTGGGGTTAAACCAGGGTTCAGCCATAGCAGCGCTCCTTTCACTTGCCTGCTTCGTGCTCTTTCAAGATTCTCTTCGCGACCGAATAGTCGAGCGCGCCTTCCGCGACAAGGACCCGGATAAGCCTCCTGAAAGGCGTTTCACCGGCGGCCTTGTCGAGCGCTTTTACCTTTTCAATGAGCCTGTCGAGACGCAGGCGCACAGTCGGATACGAAATGCCGTATTCGGCGGCCAAGTCCTTCAAGGACCCTGACGCGAGGACGAAACGCTTGATGAACTGGCAGTCCTCCTCGGACAGGCCCTTGAGCCACGCGGGAAGTTCTTGTTCGTCCATCTTTGCCTTCTCCACGCACTTTCATATTATGTAACTCAACGTGAATATAGTTCAATGCCGGGCGCATGTCAATATTATTCAAGTGAAGTTTAAAAATATCTAACGGCGCGCCAAGGCGCGGGCTTGTATGCTCACGCAGGGCGCCTGCCACAAGGTTGACACCCGGCCTGCGGCGGGTAAAGTTGGGCAAACTGTCCGGCCGTTTTCCGCCGGACATTTTCGTCTCAAGGAGCGGCGGTGCCGGTAGACTTCGACATAGCGACCCTCAAGGGGCTTACCCAAGCCGAGGTGCGCGAGCGCCTCGCGGCTGAGGGCTACAACGAACTGCCGTCGGCGAAGCGGCGCGGCATCTTCTCCACCGCCTTCGAGGTCGTGCGCGAGCCGATGTTTCTACTCCTGGTCGCGTGCGGCATCCTGTACCTCATGATGGGCGACAAGGAAGAGGCCGCGATGCTCCTGGGCTTCGTTTTCGTCATCATCGGCATAACCCTCTACCAGGAACGAAAGACGGAGCGGGCGCTCGAGGCGCTGAGGGATCTCTCCAGCCCGCGCGCGCACGTCGTCCGCGACGGCCTGGAGCTCCGCATCGCGGGCAGGGAGGTCGTTCGCGACGATATTCTCATCCTGTCCGAAGGCGACTGCGTGCCGGCGGACGCGGTGGTCCTCTACGCGTCGAACCTCTCGGTGAACGAGTCTCTTTTGACCGGCGAGGCCGTCCCCGTGCGCAAATCCGCAGTACCCGACGGCAAGGGTGAGATGAGCCGGCCGGGCGGCGACGACCTGCCGTTCGTCTTCTCAGGCACGCTCGTGGTCAAGGGGCAGGGCGTCGCCCGCGTCGTACGAACGGGCCTGGCGACGGAGATGGGCAGAATAGGCAAGGCCCTGCAGAGGCTTCGGGTCGAGGACACCCCGCTCCAAAAGGAGACCGCGCGGCTCGTACGGAGCGTCGCGGTTCTCGGCGTCATTTTGTGCGCGATCGTGGTCGTTGTCTACGGGCTCACGCGGAATAACTGGAGGGACGGATTTCTCGCGGGGATAACCCTTGCCATGGCGACCTTGCCCGAGGAATTCCCGGTAGTCCTCACGATCTTCCTCGCGCTCGGCGCGTGGCGGCTCTCGGGCCAGCGGGTTTTGACGCGGCGCGTCCCCGCCATTGAGACGCTCGGCTCGGCGACGGTCCTCTGCGTCGACAAGACGGGCACGCTCACCCAGAACCGGATGTCGGTGGCGCAGCTCTACGTGGGGGGGAGATTCCTCGACGTGGCGGCCATCAAGGACGAGCGCCTTCCCGAGTCGTTTCACGAGACGGTTGAATTCAGCGTGCTGGCAAGCCAGCGCGACCCCTTCGATCCGATGGAGCAGGCCCTGAGGGGCCTCGGGGTCGATTACCTGTCGCGGACCGAGCACATGCACGACGACTGGAAACTCGTGCGCGAATACCCGCTTTCGGCGCAGCTTCTGGCGCTTTCGCACGTATGGCAATCGCCCGACGGCGTGGATTACGTCATCGCGGCCAAGGGCGCACCCGAGGCGATAGCGGACCTCTGCCACCTGGGCGCCGGCGAGGTCGCCGGGCTCCAGGAGAAGATAGCCGTCATGGCGGACGCGGGGCTGCGCATCCTGGGCGTCGCGAAGGCGCATTTCCGGAAGGCCGCGCTTCCCGGGGAGCAGCACGACTTCAGGTTCGAGTTTTTGGGCCTGGTGGGCCTGGCGGACCCGGTGCGCCCCTCGGTGCCGGAGGCGGTGAGAGAATGCTACACGGCGGGCATCCGGGTGGTGATGATTACCGGCGACTACCCCGGCACCGCGCGCTCTCTTGCCCGGGAGATCGAGCTCGAGCCGCGCGACGAAGTGATAACGGGGCCGGAGCTCGACGCGATGAACGACCTCGAACTCCAGGGGCGCATCAAGACGGTCAACATCTTTGCGCGCGTCGTGCCCGAGCAGAAACTCCGGATCGTCGACGCCCTGAAGGCGCGCGGGGAAGTCGTCGCGATGACGGGCGACGGCGTGAACGACGCGCCGGCCTTGAAGTCCGCGCACATCGGCGTCGCGATGGGGGCGCGCGGGACGGACGTGGCGCGCGAGGCGTCGGAACTCGTGCTCCTGGATGACGACTTTTCGTCCATCGTCCAGGCCGTCAAGATGGGCCGGCGCATCTTCGACAACCTGCGAAAGGCGATGGCGTACATATTCGCCATCCACGTGCCCATCGCGGGCATGTCGCTATTGCCGGTGATCATGAAATGGCCGCTGGTGCTTTTGCCCGTGCACATAGTTTTCCTCGAGCTTATCATCGACCCGGCGTGCTCGGTGGTCTTCGAGGCCGAGGGATCCGAGGCGGACGTCATGAGGCGGCCGCCGCGAAACCCCCGCGAACGGCTTTTCAGCCGCAGGATGATCGGCCTCGCCGTCCTCCAGGGCGCAAGCGTCCTGGCGATAGTGCTTTCGGTCTTCGTCGTCGCGCACAGCCTCGGTCGTGACGAAGGCGAGACGAGGGCGCTCACCTTCACGACGCTCATCGTCGCGAACGTCGGCCTCATATTCACGAACCGCTCCTGGGCGAAAACCGCCCTGGCCACGCTGCGCCAGCCAAACGCCGCTCTCTGGTGGGTGACGGGCGGCGCGCTCTGCACGCTGCCGTTTTTGCTCTACGTGCCGTTCCTGCAGCAGCTCTTCATGTTCGTGGACGCGCGGGGCGTGCCCATCGCCCTCGGCGTGGAGGACATCCTCATATGCCTTGCAGCGGGGGTGGCAAGCATAATGTGGTTTGAGATTTTGAAAGTCGTAAGTTCAAGAAGCGACCTGTTGACGGGCGTTATCACGGGGGCGCGAAGGGCCGGGCGATCCTGACTTTGCCGCGCCGGTCGCGGGGGCGGTCCGACCGGGCCGGTCGCGCGCCGGCGCCGAGTACGCTGCGGGACGGGGTTACGCGTGAAGGGGGCCTTGAGACATGACGCTTGATCTCCTCGGGCGGCTGGTGGGGCAAGGGGCGGCGCCGAGGCGCGTGAGCGTCACCCCCGAGATGGCGAAAGGCAAGTGGCGCACGCTCGCGGACCTCAAGGGCCCCGGCGTTATCACTCACATGTGGTTTACCTTCCCGCCCGGGGACGTCAACCTCGGCCGCAGGACGCTCCTGCGCATTTTCTGGGACGGCGAGAGAGACGCGAGCGTGGAGTCGCCGCTTACGGATTTTTTCTGCTTGCCGTTCGGCTATACGGGCGCCGAGTACAAGGTGGCCTGCGAGTACATTGCCGTCGCGCCGAATAACGGCCTCAATTGTTACTTTCACATGCCTTTTGCGAAGTCGGCGCGGATCGAGGTCCTGCCGGAAGAGATCGAAAGCGGCGGCGGCTTCTACTTCCAGTGCGACTACTGCCTGATGGAGCGCGGGCTGCCGGCCGAATACCGTGACCTGCGCTTTCACGCGCAGTGGCGCTTCGAAAACCCCGCCGAGAACTACGGGCGCAATTACCTTTTCCTCGACGCCGTCGGGAGGGGGGCGCTTGCGGGGGCGTCCTTCGGCGTCGAGATGAACAGGCCCCAGGCCGACCCGTGGTACCACGGCGGCGGCGACTCGATATTCATCGACGGCGAGGGCGAGCCGACGGTGCTTCACGGCATAGGCGCGGAGGACTTTTTCGGCCACTCGTGGGGGACGGCCGAGTTTCAGTCGCGCTACATCGGCGTGCCGCGCCAGGAAACCGACGGGTACGGCCACCTCAAGAGGGTGGTCGCCTACCGCTTTTTCGGCGCCGACCCCGTGCCTTTCAAACGCTCCATCCGCGCGGTCCTCGGGGCGCTGGCAAATAACTACTCGAGCGTCGCGTACTGGTACCAGGCCGAGCCGCATACGCCGTTCTTCAAAGTCCCGAAGGGCGATGCAAGGATGCACGGCGCGACGGCGCGCTACGGCAAGTACGATATTGAGCCGGAGGACCTCCGGGAGTGGAAGATCCTCGCGCCGTTCAAGATCGACGCGTCGAACCCGTTCTCGAAGACGCGCGCTTTCGAGACGCGGGTGACGGGGCGCGAGGAATTCCTTTACGAGGCAGAGGGGCGGCCGACGCTGCCCGGCGGAAACGTAATGAAAGTCCGCTGGAGCAAGGTGAAGGCGTATCACAACTTCCTCGACCTGAACGTCGTCGCGCGCCCGGCGATTTACACCATCCGCCTGCAGGCGGGCGTTGTCGGGTACGCCCTTACCCACATTTACAGTCCCCGCAAACGCGAAGCCCTGATACACCTCGGATTCGACGACGAGACGTCGGTCCGCGTCAACGGCGAGGCGGCCTTTCACGGCGTGCACGCGCACGGTTTCGAGGCGGCGCGGTTCACGGCGCGCCTGAGGAAGGGGCGAAACCGCGTGCTCGTGAAACTCTCGAACGAATTGAACACGACGTGGAAGCTCTGGGCCTTTTCATTCAGGGTTGAAGATTAGACGCGGGGGCCGCGTTTCGGCGCGCCCTAATCAGGAGTCTTGGGGGCCCGGGCGAGGGTCTTCAGGATGAAGCTTTTGAGCGCCTTCGCGTCGAAGCCGGTCACGACGTCGACGTTGGGGGCCTGGGGGGAGAACGGCCTGTCGTCGATGACGGTCTCGCCGCGGGTGATTTCGCCCTCGGTCTCGACGTCGCACCACGCCTTCTTCGTTTTGAAGATATCCGGGCGGATGACAAAGGCAGCCGCGATCACGTCGTGGAGGTGCACGCCGTCGAGCCTCTGGTAGCGCCTGTGCGCCTGTAGGTAGAAGGGGAAGAGCATCCGCGCGAGTTTCCCGGCGCCGGCCTGCGCAAGTGAAAAGACCTCGAAGTCGCCCACCGTGAACACGAGGCTCGTCGTGACGTCGAGCGGGACGATGGTGACGGGGACACCGCAGTTTACGACGCGACGAGCGGCCTCGGGGTCGTGGTAGACGTTGAACTCGGCCACGGGGCTTGCGTTGCCCGGCACGTGGAACGCGCCGCCCATCATCACGACTCTCTCGATATTGGCGTCATCGAGGTCGGTGCGGTCAAGGGCGTCGGCGACGTTGGTGAGCGGCGCCATCGCAAGGAGCGTCACCGGCTGGTCGGAGCCGGTGAGGATGCTCGTGATGAGTTTGCCCGCGGGCTCGGCGGAGTTGCGGCTGAAGACGGGCAGATACGTGTTTGCGAGGCCGTCCTGGCCGTGGACATGGCGCGCGTCCTCCGCGGAAATGGGCCAATCGCGCCCGGCGCCCACGAGCGGCCTCTGTTTGACGTCAAGGAATCCCAATATCCGCAGGATGTTCTTGAGCGAATCCTCGGCCGGGACGTTGCCGTTGGCCGCGGTAACGGCGGCAATCTCGACGCCCGGCGTCTGGTAGAGAAGCGCCAGCGCGAGGGCGTCGTCTATCCCGGGGTCGGTGTCGACGATTATCTTTGTGGCCATACATTCACCAGGATGAACTCTCAGGCAAACTATACGCCGTCGCGCACTTGCCGTCAAGCACGGCAAAAGGCGTGCCAGACGGGGCGAGATTCTTGACTTATGTCCATGCATGGCTTAAGATTGCAACGTTTGACGACAGGAGAAGTCGATGCCTCAAGCCAGCGCCGCCGCGGCCGTCGAATCCTTCCGAAAAAGATACGGCAAAGATCCCGCGGACGTCGCCTTCGCCCCCGGCCGCGTGAACGTCATCGGCGAGCATACCGACTACAACGACGGGTTTGTCCTGCCGGCCGCGGTAGACCTCGCGACGTACATCGCCTTCGCGCCTCGCGCGGACGGGCGAGTCCGTTTTTACAGCGACATGGTCGACGAGGAGGTCGAATTCGACCTCGACGCCAAGGCGAAGGAGGGCCTGCCGTTCTGGGCGCACTACCCGTGGGGCGTCGGGATGAGCCTTCTCGAGAAGGGGCTGGAGGTGCAGGGCTTCGACGGGTACGCGACGTCGTCGGTGCCGCAGGGGGGAGGACTGTCGTCATCGGCGAGTTTCGAGGTTTCGACGGCCCTGGCGTACCTCGGCCGACGAGCGTCCAAGGTACGAAAGCTCGACCTGGCGGTATTGGCGCGTCGCGCCGAAAACGCTTACGTGGGAACGAATTGCGGCATTATGGACCAGTTTTCCTCCGTTTTCGGGACCGAGGGGCACGCGATCCTGCTTGACTGCAGGAGCCTCAAGTACCGGCAAGTCGGATTTCCGCAGGCCGCGGCCCTGGTGGTGGCCGACACGGGCGTGAGGCACGTCCTTGGCGAAAGCGGCTATCACCGGCGGCAGGAGGAGTGCGCGGCCGCCGCGGGCATCCTCGCGGAAGCCGCCAAGGGAGTCAAGAACCTCCGCGACGTGTCTATACTCGTGCTCAATCGCAAGGCCGCGCTCCTGGGGGACGTTCTCTTCCGGAGGACGCGTCACGTCGTTACGGAAAACGCCCGAGTGAAGGAAGCGGCGGACGCCATGGCGGCCGGCGACCTGAAGCGTCTCGGCGCGCTCATGGGCGACAGCCACAGGAGCCTCAAGTTCGACTACGAGGTTTCCTGCGCCCAACTCGATACGATGGTTGATTTGGCCGAGGGGCTCGAGGGTCATTACGGGACGCGAATGACCGGCGGCGGCTTCGGCGGCTGCACGGTGAGCCTCGTCGACAGCGGCAAGGCGGGCGACTTCGCCAGGGAACTCGTCCGGCGCTACGAGGCCGCTGCGAAGAATAAGTCGGCCGCTTACATCGTGCGCCCGGGCCGCGGCGCGGGACTTCTCGGGCTGCCTGAAGCGGCCAAAGGCAAGTAACGGCCGTTTCGCGCGGCATGGTCTTCACGGTTATTGGCGGGAAACAAGGATGCTTAAGGAATACCTCAAGAAGGTGGTCGACGGCCGCAACCTTTCCGAAGAGGAAGCCGCCGGCGCGATGCGCGTCATCATGTCGGGGCAGGCCGGCGACGCGCAGATTGCGGGGTTTCTCGTCGCGATGCGGCTCAAGGGCGAGACCGTCGACGAGATAACCGGCTTCGCGCGGGTGATGCGCGACATGGCGACGCGCATCGACGTCGACGGCGCGGTAATCGACACGTGCGGGACGGGCGGCGACAGGGCGTCGACGTTCAACGTCTCGACGGCGGCGGCGCTGGTGGCGGCGGGGATGGGCGTCAAGGTCGCCAAGCACGGAAACCGGGCCGTCTCATCGAGTTCGGGTTCGGCCGACGTCTTGAAGGAATTGGGCGTCAACATAGACGCCGATGCCGCCGCGGTCGCGCGCTCGATACGGGAGGCGAATATCGGATTTCTCTTCGCGCCGCGTCTCCACACGGCGATGAAGCACGCCGTCGGCGCCCGCAGGGAGCTCGGGGTTCGCACTGTTTTCAATATCCTCGGGCCGCTCACGAACCCCGCGGGGGCCTCCCGCCAGGTCGTGGGCATTTACGACGGGTCGCTCACGGAGAAGATCGCGGGGGTGCTCCTGAAACTCGGCTGTGAGCGGGCGCTCGTCGTTCACGGCGAGGACGGCCTCGACGAAATAACGGTGACAGCGGCGACAAAGGTGACGGAAGTCTCCGGCGGCGCGGTGCGCACGTTCTCGGTGACGCCGGAGGAACTCGGGCTCAAGCGCTGGAGCCTTTCGGAACTCGTCGTGAAAAGCGCGGCCGAAGGCGCGGCGGCGATTCGAGAGGTGCTCGGCGGGGCGAAGGGCGCCAGGCGAGACATCGTCCTTGCCAACGCCGCGGCGGCGGCCGTCGTCGCGGGGATGGCGGACAGCCTCCGGAAAGGCGTCCCGCTCGCGGCGGATTCAATCGACAGCGGCCGCGCGTCCTCGGCGCTCTCCAAACTCGCGGCCGTAACCAACGCCGCGGCCTGAGGACGAAATGGACGGCATCACCTGCGACATGTGCGGCAAGCCGCTTCTCGTGGACGAGGACGTGAGGTACACCGCTGACATCGTCGTCATCGCGGCGTATGATGTAATGGAACTGACGCGCGAGGACCTCGCCAAGAGGGACATCCGCGCCGAAATCGACGACGTCCTCGCGGAGCTCGAAAAGCGCGACCAGAAAGAAATCGACGAAGAGGTCGTCGCGAAAAGGCGGTTCGACCTCTGCCTTTCGTGTAAGCGCCGGTTCCTCGAGAATCCTCTCGGGGCGTGCAGCCGGTAAGACAAGGCATCCAGAGGGTAATGCCGGTGGGAAGCACCATAGCCGAGAAAATCATCGCCGCGCACTGCGGAAAGGGCACGGCGGCGCCGGGAGAGTTTGTCTACGCCGACGCCGACATCTGCCTCGGCAACGACGTCACCGCGCCCCTGGCGATAAAGGAGTTCCGCGACGCGGGCTTCAAGGAGGTCTTCAACCGCGGGCGCGTGGTGCTCCTCAACGACCACTTCACGCCGAACAAAGACATCAAGAGCGCCGAGCAGTCGAAGATCCTGCGAGACTTCGCCAAGGAGCAGAACCTCACGCACTTCTGGGAGGTCGGCCGCGTCGGGGTCGAGCACGCGCTTTTGCCCGAGCAGGGGGTGGTGGTCCCTGGAGACCTCGTGATCGGCGCGGACAGCCATACGTGCACGTACGGGGCGCTCGGCGCCTTCGCGACGGGCGTCGGGTCGACCGACCTCGCGGCGGCGATGGCGTCGGGCAAGGCGTGGCTCAAGGTGCCGGAAAGCATCAAGTTCGAATTCACCGGCAGGCGCCGGCGATGGGTGGGCGGGAAGGATCTCATCCTCGCCGTCATCGGCAAGATCGGCGTCTCCGGAGCGCTGTACAAGGCGATGGAGTTCGTCGGCCCCGCGATAACCGAGCTTCCCATGGACGACCGCTTCACGATGTGCAACATGGCCATAGAAGCCGGCGCGAAAGCCGGCATCGTGCCGCCGGACAAGGCCACCCGGGAATACGAGGAAGGGCGCGGCGAACGGCCGGGCGTCTACTACGCGAGCGATTCCGACGCGAAATACGTCGAGACGCGCAGGTTTGACGCCGGGGAAATCCCGCTCCTCGTCGCGCTGCCGCACCTGCCCGAAAACGTAAGGCCCGCGTCCGAACTGGCCAACATCGCCGTCGACCAGGTCGTCATCGGCTCGTGCACGAACGGGCGCCTGAGCGACCTTCGCGTCGCAGCCGAGATATTGAAGGGCCGGGTCGTTCACGACCGCGTGCGCTGCATCATCCTTCCCGGGACGCCGCTCATCTACAAGCAGGCCCTGGAAGAGGGACTCATCTCGGTTTTCGTCGATGCCGACTGCGTCATCGGCCCGCCGACGTGCGGCCCGTGCTTAGGGGGGCACATGGGGATTCTCGCCGCCGGCGAGCGCGCCGTAGCCACGACCAACAGAAACTTCGTAGGCAGGATGGGGCACCCGAAAAGCGAGGTGTACCTGTCCGGGCCGGCCGTCGCCGCCGCAAGCGCCGTAAAAGGGGTCATTGCCGACCCCGACAATCTATAGCATTTGGCGAGACCGCTAATCGAGAGGGGAAAGGGGGCGGTTATGAAGGCGACTGTCTTCCTCTTCGCGGTTATAGTCGTGGGCGCGGCGCTCCTGTGGCTCTACAGCGCCCCTGTGACGGACCAGGCCTCTTCGAACGGGCCGTTCGTAAGCCTCTACAGCGCCGCTCAGGCGGCGCGCGCGCACCAGCCTCTCTACGAAGGCCAGGCCGCGTCTGGGGGCGAGACCGCCCCGGAGGGCACGCCGCAGACTCCCGGCGCCGCCCCGTCGGAACCGTCGGCTGCCCCTGAGCCCGCGAGTTCTTCCGCGCCGGCGGGCGACCCTCCGCAGAACGGGCCTTCGGGAATCAACGCGCCGACGTCGGTGAACGGCGAAGCAGGCGCGAGCGCTGCCGCGGTTTCTACTGACGCAGGCGTTGCCGCCGGCGAGAAAGCCGCCGAGCCGCCGGCCGCGGAAGCGGCGGCGCAAGCCGCCGTTTTGCCCGAGCCTTTCAAGTATCCGCCCTACGTCTCCCTCATTTTCCTGCCGCTGACCTTCGCCGGGTCCGTGAAGACCGCGGCGCTCGCGTGGTATTGGACTAACGTGGCGCTTCTCATAATCGTGATGTTCGACTCGACGTACGTCCTGTCGGGGAGCACCGGCTCGGGCGAGAACGCGCTCTTTCTCGTGCCGCTTACAGCCGCGGCGCCGCTTGTGTACTTCTTCCTGCCGGGGCTCGGACTTACGCTGCTGGCGATTCTTTTTGTGCTGGCAGGCCTGTCGATGTTCAGGCGCAGTTACGACTTTGTCGCCGGGCTTGTCACGTCGCTTGCCCTTTTCTCCCCGTTCGGCGCGGCGTTTACGATTTACTACCTGCTGAAGCGCAGCTGGCTCGCCATCGCGGGCGTCGCCGTCGGCGCGATATTCCTCTACGGGGTCGTGCCGATGGTGTACTTCGGGCCGCAGGCGGCCCTCAACCAGATTGACGCCTACCGGACGACGGTGCTCGCTCGCCTTCCGGCCGAGATGACTTCGCCCGACGCGCTGAAGGCGCCTGACAACTATTCGATGTGGGCCGTCATCGAGCGCCACCTGGGCGAGATCAACAAGCTCGGCGGCCAGGCGGCAAGCCTGGGCGAGAAATACCAGATGAACCTCGGCCAGGTCACGTCGAACTGGGACCTGGTGGTCTTCATCGTCCTGGGCATCATCGTGACCCTCGCCACGCTCGTCGGGCTTTTCCGGAAACTGACCGACCGGAGCATTCCGCTCGTCGGCCTCGAGGGCGCGCTTGTAGTGCTGGCCACGCTTGTCCTCGCTCCGCGCACGTCGCTTGCCGCGATGGTCGCGCTCATAGTTGCGCTCTTTGCCGCCGTGTACGTCATCCGGTACACCGATGTCCGGCGCATCGTCCACCACGCAAACTACGTTGCCCTGATTTTCGCCGCGGCGCTGTTCTACCTCGCGCTCGACGAGCGTTTCAGGACCGCCGGGAGCGTCTTCGGCGGAGCCTTCGTCCTCTGGGTGGCGACCCTCTGGGCTATCAACCGCTTCAGGCCGCACCTCATGAGGCGCGGCGCGCCGGGCCCGGCGGTTTCCGCCACGACGCTTGAAAAGCCTATCGAGCTTGCCAAGGCGCGTCCGAGGGAGGCCGGCAAACCCAAGGAGGAGAAGCCCGGAGGGGAGGAGAAGCCGAAGAAGGGCATCATTCCCATGCCCGGCTGGCTCACGGGGAAACCCGCGGCGCCGGAGGGCGTCGCAGAGGAGCCAAAGCCCGAGGCCGCAAAGCCCATCGAACTCGGCGACAAGCCCGAGACCGCAAAGCCCATCGAACTCGGCGACAAGCCGGAGGACAAGGGCAAGGACGACAAAAAGATAACCCTCGAATAACGCGTGGCGTTCTTCGGGGGCGGAGTGTGCGACCGCGCGCCGGCCTATTTCGCGGGTTTTTCGCCGGGCACGTTCTCGATTTCGGCGCGGAGGTCCTCGGCGCGGCCCAAGAGCGCTTTCACGTCGACCTCGGTCGTCTTTTCAAGGGCGTAAGTAAGCTTCCGGCCGTCGTGCAGATTGGCCGGAATGAGCCCCTCGGAGAAGAAGTCGAGAGGGAACGCCTCGTAGACGGGGGGCTTCACCTTCGCGATGACCCTCAGCGTCTTGTATCCGTCCTTTTCGAACTTGAGGTCGGGGTCTGCGTAGTAGGTGAAGTGAAACGTGACGGGCGTCGTCCCGACGTACTTGCCGTTGTAATACGCCTTGGCGCCGGCGGGCTCGGTGACAAGCGTCATCTGCCTTTCGACGCAGCCCGCGGCCGCCGCGCACGCCGCCGCCACCGCCGCAAAAAGCATCGCCTTTCGCGCCATTTATTTTATCTCCCGTATCTCGGCCGTGGGCCCCTCGGTATCGAGTATCGCGCAGGTCGCCGTGCCGGTGAGCCACCCGCCCGTCTCGCCGGGGTTAAGCTCAAGCGTCCGCCCGGGGCGCACCTCGGCCTTGTGGCTGTGCCCGAAGATGCGCACGTCGATATTCGAATAGGGCGCGCGCGGCAGGTCCGCCTCGTCGTGACTTACGAGGATCCTCAGGCCTCCCAGTTCCAGCAGAAACGGCGAGTGGAAGATGTGTTCCCAGATCTTTTTTATGCCCGCGACCTCGCCGTCGTTATTGCCGAAGATGCCGAACGCCTGGCCTTTGAACTTGAGGATCTCCCTCACCGAGAAAGGCGCTACGATATCGCCCGTGTGGATGAGGGCTTCGCAGCCGGCCGACTCGAAGATCGCCAACGCCTTCTTTATGTTTGGGACGTTGTCGTGGCTGTCGGACATCACGCCGATCTTCACGGCGCGCCTCCTTTCCCAGCGGGCCACGGGAGGCATTCTAACACGGCGAGACCGAGGCGGCAACACCCGACCGGGCGTCTTTTCGCGCCCCGGGGCCTTGCCAAGAAACCGTCCGCAAATGATACTTTGAATGGCTCTTTGCCGGGACTCGATCGGAGTAGACGCTATGATCGGCTTTCACATCGACATGAATATCGCGCAGTTTACGAGGGGCTACCTCGAGAAGTGGCTCCACGAGCTCGCGCGCCTCGGCTACGACGCGGTCGTCTGGGAGGTCGAGAACAACGTTAAGTGGCGCACGTGCCCCGAGTGCGTGTCGCCTGACGCGTTCTCGAAGGAAGAGTTCAAGGAAATCCTCGCCGTCTGCCGGAAACTCGGCCTCGAGCCGATCCCGCTTTTTCAGACGATAGGCCACTCGGAGTACGTCCTGAAGCACGGCCGCTACAAGCACCTCGCGGAGCTGCCTGACCGGATCGACCAATACTGCCCGCAGAACGCCGACCTTGTCCCCTTTCTCTCCAAATGGATAGACGAGTACCTCGAGGTTTTCGCCCCGGTGAAGTACTTCCACCTCGGCGCGGACGAGGCGTGGAGCCTGGGCTCCTGCC